>Ga0207696_1000136_pt1 | contig 129427 bp, 110 predicted proteins | sample KBSS54metaG_FD_184403 | JGI IMG/M metagenome (GOLD analysis project Ga0207696, IMG submission 184403) | Switchgrass rhizosphere microbial communities from Kellogg Biological Station, Michigan, USA - KBS S5-4 metaG (SPAdes) (version 2) | ecosystem: Host-associated > Plants > Roots > Rhizosphere... | reverse complement strand
ATGTTCATCTACATCGTGCTGTTCCTGGTGGTGCTGGCCGTGCTGTACATCAAGCACCGCCTGACCCGCATGCCAGTGGGCCGCGCCTGGGAAGCCTTGCGCGAAGATGAAATCGCCTGCCGTTCCATGGGCCTGAACCATGTGCTGGTCAAGCTCTCGGCATTCACTATCGGGGCCTCGACTGCGGGCCTGGCCGGGGTGTTCTTCGCCAGCTACCAAGGCTTCGTCAACCCGTCGTCGTTTACCTTCTTCGAGTCGGCGCTGATCCTGGCCATCGTGGTGTTGGGCGGCATGGGCTCGACGGTCGGCGTGGTGATTGCGGCGTTCGTATTGACGGTTGCGCCGGAGTTGCTGCGCAGCTTCTCCGAGTACCGTGTGCTGCTGTTTGGCGTGTTGATGGTGGTGATGATGATCTGGCGACCGCGCGGCTTGATCCGCATCAGCCGAACCGGTGTGACCCCACGTAAAGGTGCCATAGCGAATAGAGAGCCGCGCCATGAGTAAGGAAGTCGTTCTGTCCGTGGAACATCTGATGATGCACTTCGGTGGCATCAAGGCCTTGAGCGACGTGAGCCTCAAGGTCAAACGCAACTCGATCTTCGCCCTGATCGGCCCCAACGGCGCCGGCAAGACCACGGTGTTCAACTGCCTCACCGGCTTCTACAAAGCCAGCGGCGGCAAGATCGAACTGAACATTCGCGGCAAGCAGACCAACGTGATCCAGTTGCTTGGCGAACGCTTCAAGGCCGTCGACTTCGTTTCGCCAAAAAGCTTCTGCAGCCGCGTGTACTACAAGATGTTCGGCGGCACCCACTTGGTAAACCGCGCCGGGTTGGCGCGGACCTTCCAGAACATTCGCCTGTTCAAGGAAATGTCGGTGCTGGAAAACCTGCTGGTGGCCCAGCACATGTGGGTCAACCGCAACATGCTGGCGGGCATCCTCAACACCAAGGGCTACCGCAAGGCCGAAAGCGATGCCCTCGACCATGCGTTCTACTGGCTCGAAGTGGTGGACCTGGTGGACTGCGCCAACCGCCTGGCCGGTGAGCTTTCCTACGGCCAACAGCGCCGCCTGGAAATCGCCCGCGCCATGTGCACTCGGCCGCAGATCATCTGCCTGGACGAACCGGCAGCGGGCCTCAACCCCCAGGAAACCGAAGCCCTCAGCGCGATGATTCGCCTGTTGCGCGACGAACACGACCTGACGGTGGTGCTGATCGAACACGACATGGGCATGGTGATGAGTATTTCCGACCACATTGTGGTGCTGGACCACGGCAACGTGATTGCCGAAGGCGGGCCGGAAGCGATCCGCAACGACCCGAAAGTGATTGCCGCCTACCTGGGCGCCGACGAAGAGGAGCTGGTATGAGTGCACCTATCCTCGAAATGAAGAACCTGGACGTGTTCTACGGCCCGATCCAGGCCCTGAAAAAAGTCTCGCTGCACATCAACGAAGGCGAAACCGTCAGCTTGATCGGCTCCAACGGCGCGGGTAAATCCACGCTGCTGATGTCGATCTTCGGCCAGCCACGGGCCGAGTCGGGGCAGATCCTCTACAACGGCGTCGACATTACCCACAAGTCGTCCCACTACATTGCCTCCAACGGCATTGCACAGTCGCCGGAAGGGCGGCGGGTGTTCCCCGACATGACCGTCGAGGAAAACCTGCTGATGGGCACCATCCCCATTGGCGACAAGTTCGCCCAGGACGATATGCAACGCATGTTCGAGCTGTTCCCACGGCTCAAGGAACGACGTAACCAGCGCGCCATGACCATGTCTGGTGGCGAGCAGCAAATGCTCGCCATCGCCCGCGCGCTGATGAGCCGGCCCAAGCTGTTGCTGCTGGACGAACCGAGCCTGGGCCTGGCGCCGATTGTGGTGAAGCAGATCTTTTCCACCCTGCGCGAGCTGGCCTCCACCGGGATGACCATCTTCCTGGTGGAGCAGAACGCCAACCATGCATTGCGTTTGTCGGACCGGGCGTATGTGATGGTCAACGGTGAAATTCGCCTCACAGGCACCGGCAAGGAGCTGCTGGTGAACGAGGAAGTGCGCAACGCCTACCTTGGCGGTCACTGATCCAAACAGCGACGCAGTCCCCCTGTGGGAGGGGGCTTGCCCCCGATGGCGTTGTATCAGTCAGCACACCTGAAACTGACACACCGCCATCGGGGGCAAGCCCCCTCCCATATTTGTTTTGTGTCGCCTGCAAGCCCGATCCCAAATTGTGGAAAACAAATCCAGCCACCCTCCAAAGCGCGACATATAGCCGCCGCAAATCCCTGTTTTGTCACACTTTTGACTTGTCCCCATCCACTGTGGAACCGGCTGTGGGTAACGTGGGAGTAGCTGGCTGCACGCCTTTAAAACCGTGGCTTTCAGCGGTGTGGTTGTTTTTTGAACAGCGGCTTTTTCGCGGCCGATCGAGGGGTTTGTCAACCTGTTTAAAGACACAGGTATATGACTGAAATATGTCCCGCCGGCCTGTGGATAAGTCTGTGACTAAACTCTGGAAAGACGGCCGCAGAGGCCGGAATGACTGGCCTGGAGCCATCGCTCGATTTGTCCCGCTGCCCCTGGGCCTACATACGCCTTCGTCCAGGTCAAGCAAAAAACTTTCTAAAATCGCCTGGAAGCCTTGTACACAGCGGCCTGAAGCGTTTTGCACTTGCCCCCAGAGACTGTGGGCGCAGCTGTGGATAACCTGCGCGCATATGGCTGTAAGCCGCGATTCATAAGGCTTTGGTCTGAGTGATTAAAAAATGACCAGTCGTGCATGAAGTTCTGTGCATGGCGGTTGCCGCAACCGCGGCGTAAGGGCATTCTGCTGGCTGATTTTTTTCCCGATGCCCGCAAGGAGAACACCATGTCCAACACGCTGTTTATTACTGGCGCCACCTCAGGTTTCGGCGAAGCCTGCGCCCGTCGGTTTGCCGAGGCCGGCTGGAAACTGGTGCTTACCGGTCGTCGTGCCGAGCGTTTGAATGCGCTGGTCGAAGAGCTTTCCAAGCAGACCGAAGTGCACGGCCTGGTGGTGGACGTACGGGATCGCACAGGCATGGAAGAGGCGATCGCCAACCTGCCGCCATCGTTCGCCACCCTGCGCGGGCTGATCAACAACGCGGGCCTGGCGGTGGGCACCGACCCGGCGCCCAAGTGCAACCTCGACGACTGGGAAACCATGGTCGATACCAACATCAAAGGCCTGCTGACCACCACCAGCCTGCTGCTGCCGCGCCTGATCGCCCATGGTCGTGGCGCCGGGATCATCAACCTGGGCTCCATCGCCGGCAGCTACCCGTACCCGGGCAGCCATGTGTATGGCGGTTCCAAGGCGTTCGTGAAGCAGTTCTCCCTGAACCTGCGCTGTGACCTGCAGGGTACTGGCGTGCGTGTGACCAACATCGAGCCGGGCCTGTGCGAAAGCGAGTTCTCCCTGGTGCGCTTCGGCGGTGACCAGGCGCGCTACGACGCCACTTACGCCGGTGCCGAGCCGATCCAGCCGCAGGACATTGCCGACACCATCTTCTGGGTTCTGAACACGCCGGCGCACGTCAACATCAACCGCCTGGAACTGATGCCGGTGAGCCAGACCTGGGCTGGATTTGCGATTGAGCGGGGGGCCAAGTAAGGCTCTAGACCGCGTCGCTGCCATCGGGGGCTTGGCGAATCGTCGCACCGCCCCGATGGCGTCAAATCGGCCAAAACAGGCCATAAGGTACACTCCACCCCTGAAAACCCCACCGCACCCTGCGGGTTAAAGGTTTTGACGGGAGGAAATGTGAGTAACCGAGGTGAGCAGTCACTGCTCAAACAATCGACGATCCTGATGTTCGCGGTAGCGATCGCCGGGATTGTCACGGGTGTGATATCTGGCGCCCAATCCATTCTGTTCGACGGCTTTTTCTCGCTGATCGCCACCGCCATCAAGGTGTTGATGCTGATCACGGCCAAGCTGATCGCCAAGAAAAGCAACGAGCGTTTCCAGTTCGGCTATTGGCACCTGGAGCCCATGGTGCTGCTGATCGAAGGCAGCTTCCTGCTGCTGATCGCCATCTATGCGTTCCTGAACGGTGTGTTCGGCATTATCAATGGCGGGCGCGAGATCGAGTTGGGCCTGGTGATCATCTACGCGGCGGTGTTTACCGTGGTCGAGTTTGCCTATTTCTTCTATGTGCGCTATCGCAACCGCAGGCTGAAGTCCTCGCTGATCCAGTTCGACAACATCAGTTGGCTGGTGGACGCGATGCTCTCGGTGGGCCTGCTGGTCAGCTTTCTCGCCGCGCTGTTGCTCAAGTCCCAGGGCTATGGCGAGTGGGCGGTGTATGTCGACCCATTGATCCTGATCCTGCTGGCCCTGAGCATGCTGGCACCGGCGTTCAAGATCCTGCGCCCGGCGTTGCGCGAGGTGCTGGGGATCGCGCCGGATCACCTGGATGACAAAGTGCGCGAGGTGATGGACGCGGCGCAGGCCAGGCATGGGTTCGATGACTACGTGTCCTACGTGCAAAAGCACGGTCGGGCGCGGTTTATCGAAATCCATGTGGTGCTGCCGGCGGATTACCCGGTGGATAACGTCGCCACCCTCGATGGGCTGCGTGAAGAGATATCCACAGGGCTGGGCAAACCGGATGCGGCGCGCTGGCTGACGATCAGCTTTACCGGGGATCGCAAGTGGATTGCGTGATGGGTCGTTAGACCGAGGCCCTGCAGGTCACCCGAGATGCTGGATCAGCCCCTGGTAGCAGGTTGCCAAATGATACGGTGTGGTCGATGGCATATCCCGTCGGCTCACCGCGCCGTTGGCATCCAGGCATTCATGCCAGCCTTTCTCATGCAGGAAATGCTGTTGCAGCGCCAACAGTTGGCGCTGCAGCACCGCCTCACTGCCAGGGCGCAAGGTCAGTGCCCGCAGGTACTCGGCCTGGGCCCAGATGCGCTGGGTGCCGTCGCGCACGCTGCCGTCGAGTGCCAACATGCCGCTGACCGCTCCGGTCGCGCTGTCCACACCCTTTTGCTCTGCGTAGGCAAACGCCCGCGTCAGTGACGCATGCAGCGGGGTGCCGCGCAGCACGGGCGACGATTCGAGCAAAAAGAACCACTCGAACTGGTGCCCCGGCTCAAACCAGTTATCCACAGCGCCCAGCGGCTTTTCCATCATCACGCCGTGCCGGCGGTCGATGAAACGCTGCTGCATGGCCGTCGCCAAGGCCAGCAGGGCCGCTTGCACAGGGGCATCCTCGCGCACCGCGAGGGTGGCGAGGAAACCTTCGGCCAGGTGCATCAACGGGTTTTGCAGCGGGCCGGACTGGAGGGACGACCAGTTGCGTTCCAGCACCGCCTCGTACAGGCCGTCTTCGGTGGCGAAGCGCTGGGCGACGACTTCGAGGGCGGCGTTCAGCACCGATTCCACCAGCGGTTCACGCACCTTGGCCCAGTAATGGGCGCAGGCAAAGATGATGAAGGCGTGGGTGTAGAGGTCTTTGCGCTTGTCCAGCGGTTGGCCGGCGGGGTCGATGCTGTAGAACCAGCCGCCGTGTTCCCCATCGTGGAAGTGCCGTTGCAGGGAGCGGAACAGCACCGCCGCGCGCGCTTCTGCGAAGGCCGCCCCTGGCGCGCCGATCAGGCTGGCGAACAGGTACAACTGTCGCGCGCAGGCCATGGCGCGGTAGCGTTGCGGCGGCAGTGGGCGGTGATCGGCGTCCAGCGCCTCATAGGGCAGCGCCAATTCGGCATTCCAGCCCGGGCCCTGCCAGAGCGGCACGATCAGGGTGTGGAAGTGCGTGAGCACGGCATTCAACGAAGGCTGGGAGGCGGAGCTTGGAGCGATGGGCATCGGCTGGCGTCGTCACGGCAGGGGTGTAGGCGCGCATGGTAGCAGAGGGGCAGCGTTAAGTTGTGAGCTGCAAGCTGCAAGTAAGAGCGGTTCGGCTTTTACTTGCAGCTTGCGACGTTTAGCTGGCGAGCAGCCACACCCCAGTTGCCGCCGAAGCCGCTCCGGCAATCCGTACCAACGGTGCGGCTGCGGCCGGCAGCCAGCGCACCAGCGCATACCCGGCCGCGTGCAGTGCAGCGGTCGCGCCGACAAAACCGGCGGCATACGCCCAAGGGCTCGACATATCCGGCAACTCCAAGCCATGGGCCACACCATGGAACAGCGCAAACAACGCCGTCGCACCCATGGCCATGAACAACGGCGGACGCACCGCCAGTGCCACCGCCAGGCCCAGGGCCAGCACCGAGGCGGCGATCCCGCTTTCCAGCGCGGGCAATTGCAGACCTTCAAAACCCAGCATACCGCCGATCAGCATGGTGCCGACAAAGGTGCACGGCAGGGCCCAGCGCGCGGCGCCTTTTTGCTGAGCGGCCCACAGGCCCACCGCAAGCATGGCCAGCAGGTGGTCGAGGCCGCCCAGCGGGTGGCTGATACCGGCCACCAGGCCGTTGTTGCCGTGGCCAGGGTGAGCAAAGGCCAGGGCGGGTGTGAGCAGCAGGGCGGCGGCTGCGAGGAGTTTATTGAGGCTCATGAGCAGGTTCCTTATGGGTTGATCAGGCGGCGGTCAGCAGGCCTTGGCGTTCGATGAAGGCGACGATTTCATCCAGGCCGACTCCGGTTTTCTGGTTGCTGAACACAAAGGGTTTGCCGTTGCGCATGCGCTGGGTGTCGCTGTTCATCAGCTCCAGCGAGGCGCCCACCAGCGGCGCCAGGTCGATCTTGTTGATCACCAGCAGGTCGGATTTGCAAATACCAGGCCCGCCTTTGCGCGGCAGCTTGTCGCCGGCGGACACATCGATCACATAGATGGTCAGGTCCGACAGCTCCGGGCTGAAGGTGGCCGACAGGTTATCGCCGCCGGACTCCACCAGGATCAGGTCCAGGCCGGGAAAGCGGCGGTTGAGTTGGTCCACCGCTTCCAGGTTGATCGAGGCGTCCTCGCGAATCGCCGTGTGCGGGCAGCCGCCGGTTTCCACGCCGATGATGCGCTCCGGGGCCAGGGCCTGGTTGCGCACCAGGAAGTCGGCGTCTTCGCGGGTGTAGATGTCGTTGGTGACCACCGCCAGGTTGTAGCGATCGCGCAGCGCGAGGCACAGGGCCAGGGTCAGGGCGGTCTTGCCGGAGCCGACCGGGCCACCGATACCGACACGCAGGGGTTGTGGGTTCATGTCTGATTCTCCAAAAAAACCTTAGGAACGGAACAGGCGGCTGTACTGGCGCTCGTGGGCCATGCTCGCCAGGGACAGGCCGAAGGCGGCGCTGCCGAAATGGTGGGGGTCGATGCGGGCGGCGTCCTGCTGGGCCTGTTGCAGCAGGGGCAGCAGCTCGCTGGTCAGGCGTTGCGCGGCTTGCTGGCCCAGGGGCAGGGTTTTCATCAGCACGGCCAATTGGTTTTCCAGCCAGCTCCAGAGCCAGGCGGCGAGGGCGTCGTCGGCGCTGATCGCCCAGGCGCGCGCGGCCAGTGCCCAGCCGAGGGCCAAGTGCGGTTCGCGGCGTTGCTCCAGGAAGCTGCGGGCGTCGCTGTCCAGTTCCGGCAGGCCATTGAGCAACTGCTGCAGGGAATAACCCATCTGCCGACTTTCCTGATACAGCTCCCGGGTTTCGCGGCTGGCTTGATGCGCTTCGCACAGCTGCGCCAACGCTGGCCAGTCCTGCTCTGCGGCAGCGCGGCAATGGGCGAGCAACAGCGGGGCTTCGAAGCGCGCGAGGTTGAGCAGCAATTGGTCGCTGATCCAGCGCCGAGCGCTGGCGGCATCGTTGACGCGGCCATTCTCCACGGCCATTTCCAAGCCCTGGGAATAGCTGTAGCCGCCAATCGGCAATTGCGGACTGGCCAGACGCAACAGCGCCCAGGCTGGGTTCATAGACGTACGCCGAACTGATGCAGCTTGGGCGGGTAGTTGAAATCTTCATCGCCATGCCGGGAGTGGTGGTGGCCGCCGCCATAGGCGCCGTGTTCCGGTTGGAACGGCGCCTCGATGGTTTCGGTGTGGGCGCCCAGTTGCTCAAGCATGGCCTTGAGCACGTAGTCATCGAGGAGGCGCAACCAGCCATCCCCCACTTGCAAGGCCACATGGCGGTTGCCGAGGTGGTAGGCGGCGCGGGTCAGTTCAAAGGCGTTGCTGCAGGTGACGTGCAGCAGGTGTTCAGGGCGGGCGCACACGCGTACGACACGTCCGTCTTCGGCTTGTAGGAATTCGCCATCGTGCAACGGCGGCTGGCCGCGCTCCAGAAACAGGCCGACGTCTTCGCCGTCGGCACTGAAACAGCGCAGGCGGCTTTTGCTGCGTGCTTCGAAATTCAGCAGCAGCTCAGCGGCCCAGAGGGCTTGGGGGGCGATTCGGCGGTGGATCACCAGCATCAGGAAGCTTCCAGCTATGAGCGATGGAAGTGCTAGAGCAAGGGGCTTGCCAACCCAGTCAAGTGTAGGAATTGCCTGTAGGCAGGCAAGGCGGCGCTACCAAACGGGGCGTAGGAAAGGTTTTGAGTGATCCAAAATGGTGCGCTTTGTCTTTGCTCGCACTGGTCTCGGGCGTTTTCGGATTTGTCCTACGTGTGATCAGGAATCGGCGTTCAAAACGTTACGTGCCGTGTCTTTAGGCTATGCGCCGTGTTTAATCCACTGCGACGTTCATCATGTTCAAGTCATTTTTTTGCTTGGCTATTGTCAGTCTGTCTTTGGCCATTTCATCGGCCTCCGCCAATCTGCAGCCGCGTTCAACCTTCACCGTTCCGGTTAAGGAGGCCTCTATCAATGATGTGATCGACCGCGCCCACGAACTGCTGGGCACCCCCTACAAGTGGGGTGGTTCTTCAGCAGAGCAGGGGTTCGATTGCAGCAGCTTCCTGGTTTACCTGTTCAAGACCCAAGCCAATATCCAGATACCGCGCACCACGGTGGCGATGCACCGCTCAACGGCCCCGACCATCCAACGCAGGGCTTTAAAGCCAGGGGATGCGGTGTTTTTCAAAGGCAATGGGCGCGGCCAGGTCAGCCATGTCGGCCTGTATATCGGCGAGGGTAAATTCATTCATTCACCGCGCACCGGTAAAAGCATCCGCATCGATTCGCTGAGCAACAGCTACTGGAACAAGCACTACACCACCGCCAAGCGTTTTCACACGGCGGGTTGACGGCTTATTCGGTGCTGCCCAGGCCTTGCCAGTGCTTGAGGCCGATAAAGATAAAGCGCAGTTGCTGGGTGATTTTCGCCTGGGGCGTGAGATGGGCAGGCAAGGCCTGGGCGGGCGGGTCGATGATGTCGGGGAGGGTGGCAAACACACTCTTGACGATCAGGTCGGCCATTACATGCAGGCCATCGGCGTCCAGGTGCTGCAACTTGGGCATCAGGGTCAGGTCGGCCGCCAGGTCGCGGGTGATGTCTTCACGCAGGGCACCGATGGCTTGGCGCACCGCCAGGCAACCGCCGTATTGCTCGCGGGCCAGGAACAGGAATTGCGAGCGGTTGGCCGAGACCACATCGAGAAAAATCCGCACTGAGGCATCGATAATGCCGCCCATCACGAATTCGTTGTGGCGCACCAGGCGAATGGTGGCGCGAAAGGTCTGGCCCACCTCACTCACCAATACAAGTCCAAGCTGGTCCATATCGGCAAAGTGGCGATAGAACCCGGTGGGGACAATGCCTGCGGTCTTGGCCACTTCACGCAGGCTCAGGCTGCCAAACCCACGGCCACACTCCATCAGATGGCGGGCAGCGTCCATCAGGGCGAGGCGGGTTTGTTGCTTCTGTTCGGCGCGGGGCAGCATGGGCGGGCGGGCTTTGTCGGCAAGTACAGCGACGCACTCTAGCAAAACAGCTTCATTGACGTCGAACTTGGCGGGGGATAGGTGAGGATGTTGCGTGACAGGCTCTACAAAAAGTCAAAAGCCCGGTCGGCAGATCGGGCTTTTTTCTGGGCCACCACGGGGTCAGCTCTGGGCTTGATGCAGTTCTTGCAGGCGATCAGCACCACCCTCGGCAACACCTTCGGCGTAGGCACGTTCGTTGGCTTGTTCCGCACCACCTTCAACCAGACCTTTCTGTTCCAGGCGATCACGGCCACCTTCGACAACACCTTCAGCGTAGGCACGCTTGTTGGCGTGTTCCGAACCGTTTTCAGCGACAGCACCTTTGGCGTAGTCACGGTTCTCGTCTTCTTGCGAACCGCTGCGGGCCAGGGTCTGGTTGAAGTGAACGGCGTCGGCCTTGGCTTGTGGGGTAACCTGTTCGGCGGCTGGCAGGGCAAAGGCGCTGGAAGCCAGGATGGATAACAGGACGGTAGCGAGTACTTGGCGTTTCATGATGGGTTGCTCCTTGGGAGGGCGATAAAGTGGGTACAGGGCTAATGCTACTCTCGATAAGTCGATATAAAAGTTCATAAACACAATGGTAATAATCAACAGAATTGATTGTTCGTCAGAGAGGCTCTAGAACGGGCCTCTCAAGCACGCGGTTTTGCACCGAGGTGGGTATTTTCGACACGAACCTGGGTAACAATGGTGCGCCGTGGATGATCGAATCTGTCGCAACGGTCAGGAAAGCAGGTTTTCAAGGGTAAATCGGAGATTGGGTTAAACCCACGAGCGGTTTGCCAGTCGTAGTTTTATAAGCTGTCCTACAGGTGTTGGTTCAGCCGGTCGTATTCAGGAGTCCTGTGCAATGACGCGCACTCGTAAAATCGTCATGTGGAGCTGCGCCAGCTTCGTTGTGTTAATCGCTGTGGTGGTACTGGTCCTGGTGTTCTTTGACTGGAACCGCATCAAACCGCCCCTCAATGCCAAAGTCTCCGAAGAACTGCATCGCCCGTTTGCCATCAACGGCAACCTGACGGTGGTGTGGGCACGTGAGCCCGACGAAGGCGGCTGGCGCGCCTGGGTGCCGTGGCCCCATGTGATTGCCGAGGACCTGACCCTGGGCAACCCCGATTGGTCGAAAAAACCGCAGATGGTCACGCTGAAAAAGGTCGAGCTGCGCATTTCGCCACTGGCCCTGCTGGTGCAGCGCGTGGTGATCCCGCGTATCGACCTCACCGAACCGAGTGCCGAGTTGCAGCGCCTGGCCGATGGCCGCGCCAACTGGACGTTCACGTTCGACCCCAAGGACCCCGACGCCGAGCCTTCCAACTGGGTGGTGGACATCGGCGCCATTGGGTTCGACAAGGGCCACGTGACCCTCGACGACCAGACCCTCAAGACCCAGTTGGACGTGATCATCGACCCCCTGGGCAAGCCGATCCCGTTCGGCGAAATCGTTGGCGACGCCGATGCCAGGAAGGCCCTGGAAAAAGGCTCCGCGCCCCAGGACTATGCGTTCGCCCTCAAGGTCAAGGGCCAGTACCACGGCCAGAAGCTCGACGGCAGCGGCAAGATCGGCGGCCTGCTGGCCTTGCAGGACGCGGCCAAGCCGTTTCCGTTGCAAGCCCAGGTCAAGATTGCCGATACCAGCATCGCATTGGCAGGCACCTTGACCGACCCGTTGAACCTCGGCGCCCTGGACCTTCGCCTGAAACTGTCCGGCAGCAGCCTGGGTAACCTCTACCCGCTGACCGGCGTCACCTTGCCGGATTCACCGGCCTACTCCACTGACGGCCACTTGATCGCCAAGTTGCACGAGGCCAGCGGCGCGTCATTCAGTTACGAAAACTTCAACGGCAAGATCGGCAACAGCGATATTCACGGCAACCTCGCCTATGTCGCCAGCCAGCCACGTCCCAAGCTCAGCGGTGCGTTGGTGTCCAACCAATTGCTGATGAGCGACCTCTCCCCCCTGATCGGTGCCGACTCCAACGCCAAGCAAAAAGCGCGTGGCGGGATGAGCAAACAGCCGGCGACCAAAGTGCTGCCGGTGGAGGAGTTCCGCACCGAGCGCTGGCGCGACATGGATGCCGATGTGGAATTCACCGGCAAACGCATCGTGCACAGTGCCGAGTTGCCCTTCACCGACCTGTATACCCACCTGGTGCTCAACGACGGCGAACTGAGCCTGGAACCGCTGCGATTCGGCGTCGCCGGCGGCAAGCTGGATGCGCAGATTCGCTTGAATGGCCGCACCACACCGATGGAAGGCCGCGCCAAACTGACTGCGCGCAACTTCAAGCTCAAGCAGTTGTTCCCGACCTTCGAGCCGATGAAAACCAGCTTCGGTGAACTCAACGGCGATGCCGATCTTTCCGGGCGCGGTAACTCCGTCGCGGCGCTGCTGGGCACCTCCAACGGTGACCTGAAGATGCTGATCAACGACGGCGCCATCAGCCGTGGCCTGATGGAAATTGCCGGGCTCAACGTGGGCAACTACGTGGTGGGTCGCCTGTTCGGCGACAAGGAAGTGAAGATCAACTGCGCGGCGGCGGACTTCGGGATCAAGACCGGCCTGGCAACCACACGCTTGTTTGTGTTCGATACCGAGAACGCGATCATCTATATCGATGGCACCGCCAACATGGCCACCGAACAGCTCGACCTGACTATCACCCCCGAATCCAAGGGCTTCCGCCTGTTTTCCCTGCGTTCGCCGTTGTACGTCAACGGCCCGTTCATCAAGCCCAATGCGGGTGTAAAAGCCATCCCCCTGGCCTTGCGTGGCGCGGGCATGGTGGCACTGGGTGTGATCGCCGGCCCGGCAGCGGGTCTGTTGGCACTGGTGGCACCGAGCGCCGATGCGCCGAACCAGTGTGCACCGTTGTTGCAGCAGATGAAGGAAGGCAAGGCGCCGAAGACGGTGAAAGGCTAGCAGATAGAACACAAAGCCCAATGTGGGAGGGGGCTTGCCCCCGATAGCGTCGTTTCAGCCACTGCATCCGGTGGCTGACACTCCGTCATCGGGAGCAAGCCCCCTCCCACATTTTTTTGAATTGCGCTGCTTAGAGGCTTTCTAGGATGTCGGCCATATCGTCCGCATGCTCTTCTTCCTGAGCCAGGATCTCTTCGAACAGACGGCGCGTGGTCGGATCCTTATCGCCGATGTACTGGATGATTTCGCGGTAACTGTCCACCGCAATCCGCTCGGCCACCAGGTCTTCGTAGACCATTTCCTTCAAGCTGTTACCGGCCACGTATTGTGCATGGGAGTTCTTCGACAGCAGGTCCGGGTTGAACTCCGGCTCGCCGCCCAGTTGCACGATGCGTTCGGCGAGTTTGTCGGCGTGCTCGGCTTCCTGGGTGGCGTGTTCGAGGAATTCCTGCGCGGCGACGGCAGCTTTGACGCCGCTGGCCATGAAGTAGTGGCGCTTGTAGCGCAGCACACACACCAGTTCAGTGGCCAGGGAGCCGTTGAGCAGGCGGATGATCTCTTCGCGGTCGGCGTCATAGCCCTCGGTCACGGCACCGTTTTCGACGTTCTGGCGGGCGCGGCTGCGCAGGGTCGCAACGTCAGTCAAGTTTGCTTCAGTCATCTCAATCTCCTGGGGCTAATCCGGTTTACGCCACGCTCTGTCGGCGTGATCGCTCCCAGTTGTGAGTCACGGGCGCGGCAAAAAGTTTTATTGGATTTACCAGGCGTGTCATCAGCGCGTCGCCGGAATTGGGCTAGCCTGCCATCATCCTTTCTTGATCAAGGACGTTCGCTTCATGTCGCAGTCGTTAGCCACGCGTTATCCCTTGGTGCTGGTGCCTGGCATGCTGGGGTTCGTGCGCCTGGGGTTTTTTCCTTACTGGTACGGCATTGTCCCGGCACTGCGGGCGAGTGGGGCGCAGGTGTTTCCCATCCAGGTGGCGCCGCTGGACTCCAGCGAGGTGCGTGGCGAGCAGCTGCTGGCGCAGATCGAGCGGATTCGCCTTGAGACCGGCGCCGACAAGGTCAACCTGATCGGCCATAGCCAGGGCGCGCTGACCGCCCGTTATGCGGCGGCCAAGCGCCCGGAGTGGGTGGCGTCGGTGACGTCGGTGGCCGGGCCCAACCACGGTTCGGAACTGGCGGACCATATCCACGCCCATTATCCGGCCGACAGCGTGAAGGGGCGGCTGATGAGCGCGCTGTTTCATCTGGTTGCAGCGGTGATGAGCCTGCTGGAAACCGGCTATCGCGGCCCGCGCTTCAAGGCGGACTTGCAGGCGTCCCACCATTCCCTGACCAGCGCAGGCGTGGCGCTGTTCAACCGCGACTATCCCCAAGGGCTGCCGCACACCTGGGGCGGGCACGGGGCGGAGGTGGTCAATGGCGTGCGCTACTACTCATGGTCCGGCACCTTGCAACCGGGCAAGACCGATCGCGGGCGCAACCTGCTGGACGGGACGAATCGCAGTTGCCGATTGTTCGCCCGCAGCTTCGTGCGCGAGAAGGGCCAGTGCGACGGCATGGTCGGGCGCTGCAGCTCGCACCTGGGGCGGGTGATCGGCGATGACTACGCCCTGGACCACTTCGACATCGTCAACCAGTCCATGGGCCTGGTAGGCGAGGGCGCCGAGCCGATCCGCCTGTTCGTCGAGCATGCCCAGCGCCTGAAGGCGGCCGGGGTTTAAGCCTGGCGGCGCACCGGTGTGGTCCAGCGCTCGGACAAAATCACCCCGCCCAAGGTCAGCAAGCCGCCCACCAGGTGATACAACGCCAACTCTTCCTTCAACACCACGGCGGCAATCAATGCAGTGATCAACGGCAGCAGGTTGAAAAACAGCGTGGTGCGACTTGGTCCCAGGGTCTTTACCGAATGCATCCACGCCAGTGGCGCCAGCATCGAAGCCAGCAAGCACGCATAGAGCACCAGCGGAATATTCGTCCAGCCCAGGCCGGCTTTTGCCGAGAACAGAAACAGAGGAAACAGCACCACCACCGCCACCAGCACCTGCAAATACAGGAGCACCAGCGGCGGCAGGCGCAGTTGCCATTTTTTCAACAGGGTGCTGTAGACCGCGTAGGCCAGGGTCGCGACCAGCATCATCGCATCGCCCAGGTTCACGCCGTGCTGCAGCAGCGCGCCGAGGCTGCCGGCCGACACCACCACCACTACCCCTGCGAATGACAGCACCGCACCCGTCAGTGCGCCAAAGGTCAGGCGCTGGCCCAGGCTGATGATGGCCGCCGTCAAGGCCATCAACGGCATCAACGACAGGATGATGCCCATATTGGTGGCGCTGGTCAGCGAGGCGGCGTAGTACGCCAGGCTCTGGTACACCGCCATGCCCAGCACGCCGAGGATGCCGATCTTGCCCAGGTTCGGGCGAATCAGCGGCCAGTGGGTGATGACCGGCTTGAGCATGAACGGCGTAAAGAGCAGGGCCGCGAGCAACCAGCGGTAAAAGCCGATTTCAGCCGGGAAAATCGAACCCACGGCCAGTTTGTTGACCACGGTATTGCCGGCCCAGATAAAGATGGCCAGCAGGGGATACGCGTATTGCATCGAAAGAAACCACCTGTGTTGATGAGGCAGGATTATCCCTTGTCTGGATCGAAGCCTATACTGCGATCCAGACAAACGACCTCTGTATCCAGACAATATGGCCCGACACACCGTACGCCTCGCGGATTTTGGCCACCTGCCAAGCCCCGTGTACTTCCGTTACTCCGACTTTGCCCCCGACACTGAGTGCACCCCGCATCAGCATGTCTGGGGCTCGCTGGACTACTCCGCCAGTGGCGTGATGCGCATGGAAGTGGCCGGCAACCGCTTTATGTCGCCACCGCAGTACGCGGTGTGGATCCCACCCGATACCGAACACAGTTCCTACAACGCCCAGGCGATTGTCTACCGCTCGGTGGGCCTTTCGCCGTCGCTCTGCGAGCAATTGCCCAAGCAGCCTTGCACCCTGGCGATCAGCGACATCCTCAAGGCCATCCTCAGCGACTTCGCCCAGCGTGACGTCAATATCCCGCACACCGACGCCGATATTCGCCTGGCCCAGGTGTTGGTCGATCAGCTCAGGCAGGCGCCGATCCACGATTGTTTCCTGCCCTACGCCCGTCACCCGGGGCTGCTCGGCGTGTTGGAAGGCATGCAGGCCGACCCCGCTGACAACCGCCCCCTGGCGCACTGGGCCGAACAAGTGCATGTCAGCGAGCGCACCCTGGCGCGGCAATTTGTGCGCGAGCTGGGCATGAGCTTCGGCGAATGGCGCCAGCGCCTGCGCTACCTTGCCGCCATCGAAGCCCTCGACAGCGAGCGCAGTGTGCAAAATGTGGCGTTTGACCTCGGCTACAGCAGCGCCTCGGCGTTTATCGCGATGTTCCAGCGCCAGGCCGGCTGCACGCCGGAGCAGTACCGACGGACGAATATTCGCAGCCGATGAAGATGTAACAAGGTTTGGCTACACTGCTGGGTAGGCCGTGCCTCCCGGCACGGTAACAGGGAGAAAACTCCATGAAGATGCTGCGTATTCCGCTGTTGATGATGGGTCTGCTGCTGTGTTCCCAGGGCTTTGCCGCCACTGCCCAGCAAAACAAGATGACCACCTGCAATGCCGAAGCCACCACCAAGACGCTCAAGGGCGACGAGCGCAAGGCTTTCATGAAAACCTGCCTGTCGGCGCCGGCAGCCAATGATGCGAAGACGCTCACCCCGCAACAGCAGAAGATGAAGGATTGCAATGCGTCGGCGAAAACCAAGGCGTTGACCGGCGATGCGCGCAAGACGTTCATGAGCACCTGCCTCAAGGGCAGTTGAGTACGCGAATCCCCTTGTGGGAGGGGGCGACTATTCGACTTGCCCCCTCCCACACTTGATCGTATTCGCAACCTATCCACTCGCTTGATTCTCTCAAGGCTGGCAGACTGCCCATCCTTTAACGCCGTTCGTTTTGAGGCTGTATGCCAACGTTTTCTCAGCGTCACGTGTTATTGCTGGCCAGCTACATCATCATTTTCGGCGGGTTGCTGCTGGTACTGCCGCTGAAATTGCTGCCCAGCCTGCTGGCCGGCCTGTTGGTCTATGAACTGGTCAACATGCTCACCCCCCAACTGCAACGGCTTATCGAAGGGCGCCGCGCGCGCTGGCTGGCGGTGGCCTTGCTCGGCACCCTGATCGTCAGCGTGCTGGCCCTGATCTTCGCCGGCGCCATCAGCTTCCTGCTTCATGAAGCGGAAAACCCCGGGGCTTCCCTGGATAAATTCATGGGCGTAGTCGACCGCGCGCGCGGCCAACTGCCGCCGTTCCTCGATGCCTACCTGCCCGCCAGCGCGGCCGAGTTCCGCGTGGCCATCGGCGACTGGCTGAGCAAGCACCTGAGCGAACTGCAACTGGTCGGCAAAGACGCCGCCCACATGTTCGTCACCCTGCTGATCGGCATGGTGCTCGGCGCGATCATCGCCCTGCAGCGGGTGCCCGACCTGACCAAGCGCAAACCCCTGGCAGCCGCGCTGTTCGACCGCCTGCACCTGCTGGTCCAGGCCTTTCGCAATATCGTCTTCGCGCAGATCAAGATCGCCGCGCTCAATACCGCCTTCACCGCGATCTTCCTGGCCGTTGTCCTACCGCTGTGCGGCATCCACCTGCCGCTGACCAAGACCCTGATCGTGCTGACCTTCCTGCTCGGCCTGTTGCCGGTGATCGGCAACCTGATGTCCAACACCCTGATCACCATCGTCGCGCTATCGCTGTCGATCTGGGTGGCGGTGGCGGCGCTGGGGTATCTGATCGTGATCCACAAGGTCGAGTACTTCCTCAACGCGCGCATCGTCGGCGGGCAGATCAGTGCCAAATCCTGGGAGCTGCTCCTGGCGATGCTGGTGTTTGAAGCGGCGTTTGGTTTGCCGGGGGTGGTGGCGGGACCGATTTACTATGCGTATCTGAAGAGTGAGCTGAAGCTCGGCGGGATGGTTTAAGGCGTGTGTTGCCTGGGCGGGCCCCATCGGGGTGTAGCCCCCTCCCACATTTACTGTGTCTACACAGCTCGACTTGTGAACACGGTCAGCGTGGGAGGGGGCTTGCCCCCGATGAAGTCACCACGGTATTTCAGGTGAAACTCAGCAGCCGTAGCGCTTGCTCGCCTCAATCGCCAAGCCGCTGCCGATACTGCCGAAGATATTGCCTTCCACATGCCGCGCATTCGGCAGCATGGCCGAGATGCTGTGGCGCAGCGCCGGGATGCCGCTGGAGCCGCCGGTGAAGAACACCGTGTCCACCTGGGCCACCGCCACCGAAGCATCGGTGAGCAACTGCGTCACGCTGTTGCGCACGCGCTCCAGCAAGCCATCGATGGCCGACTCGAACAGTGCGCGGCTCAGGTCCACGCTCAACCCCGGCTCAACCCGGTCCAGCAGTACGTGGCGGTTGTCTTCGTGGGTGAGCTGGATCTTGGTCTCCTCCACTTCCATGGCCAGCCAGTGCCCGGCGCGCTGTTCGATCAGCTTGAACAGGCGATCGATGCCGCCGGTGTCTTCGATGTCATAGCGCATGCTGCCCAGGGCCAGCTGGGATTTCTGCGAGTACACCGAGTTGATGGTGTGCCAGGTCGCCAGGTTCATGTGGTGGCTGGTGGGCATGTAGGCGCCGCTTTTCATGCGGCTGCCATAGCCGAACAGCGGCATGATGCCGGCCAGGGACAGCTGCTTGTCGAAGTCGGTACCGCCGATGTGCACGCCGCCGGTGGCGAGGATGTCGTCCTGGCGGTTGTCGTTGTGGCGGCGGTCCGGGGACAGGCGCACCAGCGAGAAGTCGGACGTACCCCCGCCGATGTCGACGATCAGTACCAGTTCTTCCTTCTCGATGGTGGACTCGTAGTCGAACGCGGCGGCAATCGGTTCGTACTGGAACGAGATGTCCTTGAAACCGATCTTGCGCGCCACGTCGACCAGGGTGTTTTCGGCCTCCTGGTCGGCCATCGGGTCGTCATCGACGAAGAACACCGGGCGGCCCAGCACCACTTCTTCGAACTCGCGGCCGGCGGTGGCTTCGGCGCGGCTCTTGAGTTGGCCGATAAACAGCGCCAGCAGGTCGGTGAACGGCATCGCCGTGCCCAATACGCTGGTGTCGTGCTTGATCAACTTGGAACCCAGCAGGCTCTTGAGCGAGCGCATCAGCCGGCCTTCGTAGTTCTCCAGGTATTCGTGCAGGGCCAGGCGACCGTAGACCGGGCGGCGCTCCTCGAAGTTGAAGAACACCACCGACGGCAGGGTGATCTTGTCGTCCTCCAGCGCGATAAGCGTTTCCATGCCGGGGCGGATCCAGCCGACGGTGGAGTTGGACGTGCCGAAGTCGATACCGCAGGCACGGGCTGGGGATGGGTTTTTCATGTCTATCGGGTTCCGGTTGAAAAACGGCCGCGCAGTGTATGCCAGTCGAGGGCGGATGCGTAGGCCGACCATCCGTTAAATCGTGCTTGAAAGTTCGGCATTCGCCCCCACATCTGGTGCATACGGCAAGCGCCGATAACACTTTGACGCACCCCCAGGCCACAAGACTCAACAGGTGCAAACCAGCGCACGTTGTGCCCCGGGGTGTGCGATCTCGATAAAGGATGGTGAACCGCCGATGGATTTCAAAGACTACTACAAGATTCTGGGTGTCGAGCCGAGCGCCGATGACAAGGAAATCAAGGCTGCCTATCGCAAGCTCGCGCGCAAATATCACCCGGACGTAAGCAAGGAAAAAGACGCCGAAGCCAAGTTCAAGGACGCGTCCGAAGCCTATGAAGCGCTTAAAAGCGCCGACAAGCGCGCCGAATACGACGAACTGCGCAAATACGGCCAGCACGGCCAACCGTTCCAGGGCCCGCCAGGCTGGCAGAGCCGTGGCGGGTTTGGCGGTGGCCAGGGCACCGAGGACTTTTCCGACTTCTTCAGCTCGATCTTTGGCGGGCGTGGCGATGCGTTCGGTGGCGGCCAGCGCCGTCCCACCGGGCGCAAGGGCCAAGACGTGGAGATGCAGCTGTCGGTGTTCCTCGAAGAGACACTGTCTACCGAGTCCAAGCAGATCAGCTTCCAGGTGCCGCAATACGACGCCTCGGGCCGGCATGTCAGCAACACCACCAAGAGCCTGAACGTGAAGATCCCCGCCGGCGTGGCCGACGGTGAGCGTATTCGCCTCAAAGGCCAGGGCGCACCGGGTGTTGGCGGTGGGGCCAACGGTGACCTGTACCTGATCATCAAGTTTGCGCCGCACCCCAAGTTCGAAGTGGATGGCGAAAACCTGATCATCAACCTGCCGCTGGCACCATGGGAATTGGCGCTGGGCGCGGAAGTGGCCGTGCCGACCCTGACCGGCAAGATCAACCTCAAGGTGCCGGCCGGCAGCCAGAACGGCCAGCGCATGCGCGCCAAGGGCCATGGCTTGCTGAACAAGGCCGGGCAGCGTGGCTTCCTGTACGTGCAGCTCAAGGCGGTGATGCCGCCGGCAGGCGATGACGACGTGAAGGCGTTGTGGCAGGAGCTGGCGCAGAAAGCCGCGTTTAACCCGCGCGAGCAGTTCTAAGGCTCAAAACGAACGCCGTACCTGTGGCGAGGGAGCTTGCTCCCGCTGGAGTGCGAAGCGCTCCCAGGATTTCGGGGCCGCTTCGCGGCCCAACGGGAGCAAGCTCCCTCGCCACAGGTGGTTGTCTGTTGGTTTTGAATCAGAACAGGAAATACCGCTGCGCCATCGGCAACACATCCGCCGGTTCACACCACAGCAGCACCCCGTCGGCCTTGACCTGATAGGTCTGTGGGTCCACCTCGATATCCGGCAGGTAATCGTTGTGGATCAGGTCGGTTTTCTGCACATCGCGACACCCCTTCACCACCCCAATCTGTTTCTTCAGGCCCAGGGCTTGCGGCAAGCCCGCGTCCAGGGCTGCCTGGCTGATAAAGGTCAGGCTGGTGGCGTGCAATGAGCTGCCGAAACTGGCGAACATCGGGCGGTAGTGCACCGGCTGCGGGGTGGGGATCGACGCATTGGCATCGCCCATCAGGCTGGACGCAATCGCGCCGCCCTTGAGGATCAGGGTCGGCTTGATGCCGAAGAACGCCGGGCGCCACAGCACCAGGTCAGCCCACTTGCCTACTTCGATGGAACCGACGATATGGCTGATGCCGTGGGTGATCGCCGGGTTGATGGTGTACTTGGCGATGTAGCGCTTGGCGCGAAAGTTGTCGTTGCCGGGGCCGTCACCGGGCAGGGCGCCGCGCTGTTTCTTCATCTTGTCGGCGGTCTGCCAGGTACGTGTGATCACTTCACCGACGCGGCCCATGGCCTGGCTGTCGGAGCTGATCATCGAGAACGCGCCGAGGTCGTGCAGGATGTCTTCGGCGGCGATGGTCTCGCGGCGGATGCGGCTTTCGGCGAAGGCCACGTCTTCGGCAATGCTCGGGTCCAGGTGATGGCAGACCATCAACATGTCCAGGTGCTCGTCGATGGTGTTGCGCGTGAACGGCCTTGTCGGGTTGGTGGAACTGGGCAGCACGTTGGGAAAGCCGCAGGCCTTGATGATGTCCGGCGCGTGGCCGCCACCGGCACCTTCGGTGTGGTAGGTGTGGATGGTGCGGCCCTTGAGCGCGGCCAGGGTGGTTTCGACAAAGCCGGATTCGTTGAGGGTGTCGCTGTGGATCGCCACCTGTACGTCGTACTGGTCGGCGACGCTCAGGCAGTTGTCGATGCTGGCGGGCGTGGTGCCCCAGTCTTCGTGCAGCTTCAAGCCGATGGCGCCGGCCTTGACCTGTTCGATCAACGGCTCGGGCAAGCTGGCGTTGCCCTTGCCGGTAAACCCGATGTTCATCGGGAACGAGTCGCTGGCCTGCAGCATGCGCGCCAGGTGCCAGGGCCCGGAGGTGCAGGTGGTGGCGTTGGTGCCGGTAGCCGGCCCGGTGCCGCCGCCGATCATGGTGGTGACACCGCTGGTCAGCGCCTCTTCGATCTGCTGCGGACAGATGAAATGCACGTGGGAGTCGATGCCGCCGGCGGTGAGGATCATGCCTTCGCCGGCGATCACTTCGGTGCTGGCGCCGATGGCCATGGTTACGCCGGGCTGGATATCCGGGTTGCCGGCCTTGCCGATTGCGTGGATGCGGCCGTTCTTCAAGCCGACGTCGGCCTTGACGATGCCCCAGTGGTCGATGATCAGCGCGTTGGTGATCAGGGTGTCGACGACTTCATGGGCGAGCAATTGGCTCTGGCCCTGGCCGTCGCGGATCACTTTGCCGCCGCCGAATTTCACTTCTTCGCCGTAGACGGTGAAGTCCTGCTCGACTTCGACGAACAGCTCGGTGTCGGCCAGGCGGACCTTGTCACCGACGGTGGGGCCGTACATGTCGGCGTAGGCTTGGCGGCTGATTTTCATGTGTGTGCCCTGAAATATTTGTGTTGAATGTGAAATCGCTATCGGGGGCAAGCCCCCTCCCACCTTTGGAATGCGTTCCCCCTGTGGGAGGGGGCTTGCCCCCGATGAGGCCCTAAAGGTCGCCCATGATCCGCCCGGCAAACCCGAACACCCGCCGACCGCCGCTCAAATCCACCAGCTCGACCTCACGGCTCTGCCCCGGCTCGAACCGCACCGCCGTGCCCGCCGGAATATTCAGGCGCATGCCGCGGCTCAATGGGCGGTCAAATGTCAGCGCGTCATTGGTCTCGAAAAAATGGTAGTGCGAACCCACCTGGATCGGCCGGTCGCCGCTGTTGGCCACGCTGAGGGTGACGGTGCGCCGGCCGACGTTGAGTTCGATCTCGCCAGGCTGGATCTGATATTCGCCAGGAATCATGCAGGTTGCCCCAGGGTCTTGAAGTAGATGGCGGTCGGGCTGTAGCGCCCGTCCGGGCTTTGGCAGTAGTCGGGCAGTTCACCGATCTTGGTGTAGCGCAGCGACTGGTAGAAGGCTTCGGCAGGCGAGCCGGCTTCGGTGTCCAGGTACAGCAGGCCGCGCTTGTGCTGGCGCGCGGCGAGTTCCAGGGTGTTCATCAATTGTTGGCCCAGGCCGTGGCGCCGCGCGTTGCTGTGCACCAGCAGCTTTTGCACTTCGGCGCGGTTCAGGCCGTTGGCTTTCTGGCACAGCGCCAACTGCACGCTGGCGATCACCTGCTCATCGCGCACCACCACCCACAGCAACAGGCTGGCGTCTTCAATGCTCGCCTGTACCCCGTCCAGATAGGCACGGGCCTGGGCCTCATCGAAGTCGGCCATGAAACCCACCGACGCACCGTGTTTGACCGCATCCAGCAACAGCTCGATCAGGCCTCGACGGTAGTGGGCAAAACTTTCAGCATTGACTCGACGCAGTTGCGCGGCGTTCATCGAACTCACTCCTTGGGCGGTTGCGCGCCCGGATTCAATGTCAGTTGCATAAAGGTCAGGTCCAGCCAGCGGCCGAACTTGATGCCCACTTGGGGCATTTGCCCGGTGGTGACGAACCCCAGGCGTTCATGCAGGCGGATCGAGGCCAGGTTGCCGCTTTCGATGGCCGCCACCATCACATGCTTGCCACAGGTTCCGGCGCGTTCGATCAGGGCCTGCATCAGCCGTGGGCCAAGGCCCTTGCCGCGCTGGTCGTTGCGTACATACACCGAGTGTTCGACGCTGTAGCGGTAGCCTTCGAACGCGCGCCAATCGCCGAACGAGGCATAGCCGATCACTTGCTCATTTTCGGTCGCCACCAGAATCGGATAGCCCTGGGCCTGGCGTGCACTGAGCCAGGCCTGGCGGTTGCCGAGATCCACCAGTTGTTCGTTCCAGATCGCCGTGGTGTTGAGTACCGCGTCGTTGTAGATGTCGCGGATCGCCGGCAGGTCTTGCTCGGTTGCATCACGAATCATGGCCGTGCCTCACGCGATGGGTTGGTGGACGGTCACCAGCTTGGTGCCATCGGGGAAGGTGGCTTCCACCTGGATGTCCGGGATCATTTCCGGGATGCCTTCCATCACCTGTTCACGGCTGAGCAGGGTGGTGCCGTAGTGCATCAGGTCGGCCACGGTGCGGCCATCGCGGGCGCCTTCCATCAAGGCTGCGGAGATATAGGCGATGGTTTCCGGGTAGTTGAGCTTCACACCGCGCGCCAGGCGCCGTTCGGCGACTAAGCCGGCGGTGAAGATCAGCAGTTTGTCTTTTTCCCGTGGGGTCAGGTCCATGGTTCAAGGTCCTTCAAAGAGTGCATTCTTAAATACAACAGAGATCAAGTGTGGGAGGGGGCTTGCCCCCGATGGGGGGTGTCAGGCAATACATCTTTCACTGACCCACCGCCATCGGGAGCAAGCCCCCTCCCACATTTTGATCTTCATGTGCTCCATATTCGTGGTGAGACTGCTTCCCGTCCTAGCACCGCCGGGCGTAACAGTTTCCATAAATCAATCAACCACCCCCGCGCCAGCAGCGCTTCACTGGCCAGGCAGCGGGCGACCAGCAAGCCAGGCAGTTGGGTCAGGTCGCCGCGCACGGCGTGGGGCAGGGCGCGGCAGTGTTCGAGTAATTCGGGCTCGATATCGCCGGTCACCAACAGGGTGGCGAACACCGGTTGGCTGTCCAGGCCGATGGGCGAGTCGAGCAGGCCATCGGCGCCCACAATGCGCTGGCGCTCGTGCCAGAGCAACTGGCCGTCGCGGCGGATATCCAGGTGCGATTGAAAGTGGCCCAGGTCGAAGCGCTCGCCACTGGCCGGGCGCCCCAGGGCGATCACGTCCCAGTAGAACAGCCGGGCATCGCCGTGCAGGTCGATGCGGGTGCTGAGTTCGGCTTGGGCGGCGCTGAACACAATGGTTTCCTGGGGCAGCCATTCCAGGGTCGCGCCGGCCTCCACGGTGAGATCAAGTTGCTGATACGCCGGGCCGTTGGCGCGATACCACTTCGCCGCGCCGGGGCTGGTCAATTGCGCCCACGCACCCTCGGCGACATGGGCGCGGATGTCCAGGCGGTCACCGCCGGCAATCCCGCCAGGCGGGTGCACGATGATGTGCTGGCACACCTCGGGGCCTTCGGCATACAGGTGCTTTTGCACCCGCAGCGGGCCAAGGTGACGGCGCATCACCGGGCGCGTGGTGTCGCCGAAACGCGCGTAGCCGAGGTCCAGCTCGGCGTGCCAGCTGGGGGTGAACAGGGCAGGGGAAACGGGCAGGTTCATGGTTTCTTGTGCTTATCGTCAGGACGCTACAGGTTAGATGGTAACCAAACCGCGCACACCCTCACTCTCCATATTTTCACCACGGCCCTGCTGCACGATTTCACCGCGCGACATCACCAGGTACTGGTCGGCCAGCTCGGCGGCAAAGTCGTAGAACTGCTCCACCAGCAGGATCGCCATATCGCCGCGCGCCGCGAGCTTCTTGATCACGGCGCCGATCTCCTTGATCACCGAGGGCTGGATGCCTTCGGTGGGCTCATCGAGGATCAACAGGCGCGGGCGGCTGGCCAGGGCGCGGCCGATGGCCAACTGTTGCTGCTGGCCGCCGGACAGGTCGCCGCCGCGCCGGTGCTTCATTTGCAGCAAAACCGGGAACAGTTCATAGATAAACGCCGGCACTTCCTTGGCTTCGGCACCGGGGAAACGCGACAGCCCCATCAACAGGTTTTCCTCCACCGTCAGCCGTCCGAAAATCTCCCGGCCCTGGGGCACGTAGGCGATCCCTGCGTGCACCCGCTGGTGCGGCTTGAAGCCGGTGATGGCCTTGCCCTCCCAGTTCACCGCGCCTTCCTTGGCCGGCAGCAAACCCATCAGGCATTTGAGCAGGGTGGTCTTGCCCACGCCGTTACGGCCGAGCAGGCAAGTGACTTCGCCGATCTTCACGTCAAAGGACAGCCCGCGCAGGATGTGGCTACCGCCGTAGTACTGGTGCAGCTTGTCGACTTGCAGCATGTTCAGTTCTCCTTAGCGACCGAGGTACACCTCGATCACCCGCTCATTTTCCTGCACCTGTTCCAGCGACCCTTCGGCCAGCACGCTGCCCTGGTGCAACACGGTCACGTGGTCGGCAATCGAGCCGACAAACCCCATGTCGTGTTCCACCACCATCAACGAATGCTTGCCCGCCAGGCGTTTGAACAGTTCGGCGGTGAATTCGGTTTCGGCGTCGGTCATGCCCGCCACCGGTTCGTCCAGCAGCAACAGTTGCGGGTCTTGCATCAGCAGCATGCCGATTTCCAGGAACTGTTTTTGCCCGTGGGAGAGCAGCCCGGCGGGCCGATGCACCGAAGCGGTGAGGCGGATGGTGTCGAGCACTTCATCGATACCATCCTTTTGCTCACCGCTCAGGCGTGCACGCAGGCTGGCCCACACCGACTTGTCGGTCTTCTGCGCCAGCTCCAGGTTTTCGAACACGCTCAGGGCTTCGAACACCGTGGGTTTCTGGAACTTGCGGCCGATGCCGGCCTGGGCGATCTGCACTTCGCTCATGCTGGTCAAATCGAGGGTTTCGCCAAACCAGGCCTTGCCGTGGCTGGGCCGGGTCTTGCCGGTGATCACGTCCATCAGGGTGGTCTTGCCCGCGCCATTGGGCCCGATGATGCAGCGCAATTCACCGACGCCGATGTACAGGTTCAAGTCGTTGAGCGCCTTGAACCCATCGAAGCTGACGCTGATATCTTCCAGGGTCAGGATGGTGCCGTGGCGGGTGTTCAGGCCGGTGCCTGCGGCCTGGCCGATGCCGATGGCATCGCGGCCGCTGCCCGCGTCGAAAATAGGTTCGAGCATGACGTTCCTCATTTCTTCAACAGCCCGATAACGCCCTTGGGCAGGTACAGGGTGACGATGATGAACAGCGCCCCGAGGAAGAACAGCCAGTACTCCGGGAAGGCCACGGTGAACCAGCTCTTCATGCCGTTGACCACGCCGGCGCCGAGCAGCGGCCCGATCAGCGTGCCACGCCCGCCCAGGGCCACCCACACGGCGGCTTCGATGGAGTTGGTCGGCGACATTTCACTCGGGTTGATGATGCCCACCTGCGGCACGTACAACGCGCCTGCCAGGCCGCACAGCACCGCGCTCAGCACCCACACGAACAGCTTGAAGCCGCGCGGGTCGTAGCCGCAGAACATCAGGCGGTTCTCGGCATCGCGCAGGGCGGTCAGCACCCGGCCGAACTTGCTCCGGGCCAGGCGCCAGCCGATGTACAGGCTCGCCACCAGCAACCCCACTGTTGCCACGAACAGCACGGCCCGCGTGCCCGGTTCGGTGATGCCGAAACCGAGGATGCTGCGGAAGTTGGTGAAGCCGTTATTGCCACCGAACCCGGTCTCGTTGCGAAAGAACAACAGCATGCCGGCAAAGGTCAGCGCCTGGGTCATGATCGAGAAATACACGCCCTTGATCCGCGAGCGGAACGCGAAGAAACCGAACACCAGCGCCAGCACGCCCGGCGCCAATACCACCAGGCACAGGGCCCAGAGGAAGTGCTCGGTGCCGACCCAATACCAGGGCAATTCGGTCCACGACAAAAAGGTCATGAACGCCGGCAGCTCATCGCCGGAAGCCTGGCGCATCAGGTACATGCCCATGGCATAACCGCCGAGGGCAAAGAACAGGCCGTGGCCCAGGGACAACATCCCCGCGTAGCCCCACACCAGGTCCAGGGCCAGGGCGACAATGGCGTAGCAGAGGATCTTGCCCACCAAGGTCAGGGTGTAGGCCGATACATGCAGCGGGTTTTCCGGCGACAGCAGCGAACACAACGGCAGGGCCAGCAGCAGCAACAGCACCACCGCGCCGACTGCAATCGTCACCTTGGGGCCGGCCTTTTGCGTGGCCGTGAGCATCAATGGCTGGTTCATCAGTCGATCACCCGTCCTTTCAGTGCGAAGAGTCCCTGCGGGCGTTTCTGGATAAACAGAATGATCAGCGCGAGGATCAGGATCTTGCCGAGCACGGCACCGATCTGCGGTTCCAGGATCTTGTTGGCGATACCCAAGCCAAACGCCGCCATGACGCTACCGGCCAACTGGCCGACACCGCCGAGCACCACCACCAGGAACGAGTCGATGATGTAGCTCTGGCCCAGGTCGGGGCCGACGTTGCCGATCTGGCTCAGCGCCACGCCGCCCAGCCCGGCAATGCCGGAGCCCAGGCCAAAGGCGAGCATGTCCACCCGCCCGGTGGGCACGCCGCAGCAGGCGGCCATGTTGCGGTTCTGGGTCACGGCGCGCACGTTGAGCCCCAGGCGGGTCTTGTTCAGCAGCAGCCAGGTGAGCACAACCACAAACAGCGCGAAGGCGATGATCACGATGCGGTTGTATGGCAGCACCAGGTTGGGCAGCACCTGGATCCCGCCGGACAGCCACGCAGGGTTGGAGACCTCGACGTTCTGCGCACCGAACACCAGGCGTACCAGTTGGATCAGCATCAGGCTGATGCCCCAGGTGGCGAGCAGGGTTTCCAGCGGGCGTCCGTACAGGTGACGTATCACCGTACGCTCCAGGGCCATGCCGATGGCGGCGGTGACGAAGAACGCCACCGGCAGTGCGATCAACGGGTAGAACTCGATGGCCTGGGGCACATAGCGCTGCATCAGCAGTTGCACCACATAGGTGGAGTAGGCGCCGAGCATCAGCATCTCGCCGTGGGCCATGTTGATCACACCGAGCAGGCCGAAGGTGATCGCCAGGCCCAGGGCCGCCAGCAGCAGGATCGAGCCCAGGGACATGCCGCTGAAGGCCTGGCCGAGGATCTCACCCATCATCAGTTTGCGTTTGACCTGGGCCAGGCTGGTCTCGGCGGCGGTGTGCACGGCGGCGTCGGTTTCCACCCCGGGCGCCAGCAGCGCTTCGAGGCGCGTGCGGGCCAGCGGGTCGCCGGTACTGCCGAGCAGGCGCACGGCAGCGAGGCGCACTACCGGGTCGGTGTCCACCAGTTGCAGGTTGGCCAGGGCCAGGCTGAGGGCGGTGTGCACGTCCTCATTGGTCTCGGCGGCGACCTGCTGGTCGAGGAATTTGAGTTGCGCAGGTTGCGCGCTTTTTTGCAGGGTGCGTGCCGCGCCCAGGCGCACCTTGGGGTCGGCTGCGAGCAGTTGCTGGCTGGCTTGCACGTTATCGATCAGGCCGCGCAGGCGGTTGTTCAGGCGTACGGTCCTGGTTTCACCGTTGAGCGTGAGCTGGCCCTGTTGCAGGGCGTCCACCAACTCGATGCGCGCCGGGTCGGGCTGGGCGGCCCAGTCCTGGAGGAGCTTGGCTTGTTGCGTCGGGTTGGCGGCCAGGAAGTCTTCGGCGTCGCCGGCATGTACCGCCAAAGGCAGTAACAGCAGCAATGCCAGGAAATAGCGATTGAGGGCAGCGGGCATAAACAAATGTCCTAGTCATGCGCGGACAGTGTGGGAGGGGGCTTGCCCCCGATAGCAGTGGGTCAGTAACAAGTGCATTGCCTGACACTCCGCTATCGGGGGCAAGCCCCCTCCCACAATTGACCTGTGGTCGGGCTTTAGTTGCTCTTCACTGCATAGTCCGGCTTCTTGTCATTGCCAGGAATGTACGGGCTCCACGGCTGTGCCCGGATCGGCTCCTGGGTCTGCCACACCACCGAGAACTGCCCGTCGGACTGGATCTCGCCGATCATCACCGGCTTGTGCAGGTGGTGGTTGGTCTTGTCCATGGTCAGGGTAAAGCCCGATGGCGCGGCAAAGGTCTGGCCGGCCAGGGCTTCGCGCACTTTGTCGACGTCGGTGGACTTGGCTTTCTCGGCTGCCTGCGCCCACATGTGGATGCCCACGTAGGTGGCTTCCATCGGGTCGTTGGTCACCGCTTTGTCCGCGCCCGGCAGGTTGTGTTTCTTCGCGTAGGCTTTCCAGTCGGCGACGAACTTCTTGTTCACCGGGTTCTCCACTGACTGGAAGTAGTTCCAGGCCGCGAGGTTGCCCACCAGCGGCTTGGTGTCGATGCCGCGCAGTTCTTCCTCACCCACGGAGAAGGCCACCACCGGTACGTCGGTCGCTTTCAAACCCTGGTTGGCCAGCTCTTTGTAGAACGGCACGTTGGAGTCGCCGTTCACGGTGGAAATCACCGCTGTCTTGCCGCCGGCGGAGAACTTCTTGATGTTGGCAACGATGGTCTGGTAATCGGCGTGGCCGAATGGGGTGTAGACCTCTTCGATATCTTTATCCGCTACGCCTTTGGAATGCAGGAACGAACGCAGGATCTTGTTGGTGGTGCGCGGGTACACGTAGTCGGTGCCGAGCAGGAAGAAACGCTTGGCGCTGCCGCCTTCTTCGCTCATCAGGTATTCCACCGCCGGGATCGCCTGCTGGTTCGGCGCCGCACCGGTGTAGAACACGTTCGGCGACATCTCTTCACCCTCGTATTGCACCGGGTAGAACAGCAGGCCGTTGAGTTCTTCGAACACCGGCAATACCGATTTGCGCGACACCGAGGTCCAGCAGCCGAACACCACGGCGACCTTGTCCTGGGTCAGCAGCTGCCGGCCCTTTTCCGCGAACAGCGGCCAGTTCGACGCCGGGTCCACCACCACCGGCTCAAGCATCTTGCCGTTCACCCCGCCCTTGGCGTTGATCTCGTCGATGGTCATCAGCGCCATGTCTTTGAGGGACGTTTCGGAGATGGCCATGGTGCCGGACAGCGAGTGCAGGATGCCGACCTTGATGGTCTCGGCGGCCTGCACGGTCCAGGTCATGCCCATGGCGACAATGGAGGCGGACAGGGTGAAAGCCTTGATCAAGCTGCGACGCTTCATGGTGCGGTCTCCGTAAACGTTTAGTTTTTTTTGATAGGCCGATGTGAACGCTGAACAGGTACTAGCAAAGGCTGTGCCCGATGGCGAAATGCCCGGTTTTACTGGAGAAAAGGACTGGTAGTGGTTGTGCGTGCACCAATAGCGAGCAGGTGGCCATGGGGCGTGCAGGCGATGCGCCTAAAGAGTGCTCTGTCCCGAAAACGCCTTGGATAACTATGCAGCGCCCTCGCTGTGATCCAAGCGAGGACGCTGTTGGGGGGCTGGCGTTCTGCGAGCCCGGTGCGGGTGAGCACCGACAATGAGCGTGATCAAGGAAGTGTCATGGAAGAGTATTTACCCAGAGAAAAACGAGCGGCCGCCTCGGCGGTGAGAGGCATTCAGTACAAGCTCAGTCCTGCATTTATCAGTGCCGACGATGCCGCGCGTTATGTGCACGCGCGCATTGGCACCAAGCGCGACAAGGAATACGGCAGTGTGATTCTCAAGCGCCTGGCGGATGACAAGGTCTTTGCCACCGAGCCGATTCCCGGCAAGGCGGTGACCTTCGATTTTTCATTGCTGCTGGAGCGCGGGGCGCGCAACGAGTTTCTCGATCCGGCGGGCTATAAACTGGTGGGCGGGGTGCACTCCCACCCTGAGCAATTTGACGATTTGAAGGCGAAGAACCCACGGTTCAGAGACCTTCAGGTGCGTATTTTCAACAGTTTTTTTTCCGAGCGGGACGTTGTCTTCAATCACTATGAAGGGCGAGCGTTTGGCGCCGCCTACCTGTCGGGTCCCCATGGGGTACTGCTCAAGTACCTGCCCAGCTTCTCCGAAGCCGAGCGCAGGTTTGTCGATTGGCTTGATAGCGTCAGCACCGCCGTGCCTGAGGATGGTCATGACGGCTCGCTGGAAGGTTTCATCAAGAAGGTGGCGTCTGTGGGCCGCTTGTCGTTGTTGGTCGCCAACGCTGATTGGGGCGGCGTCAATGGCGTCATCGATCATCTCTGGCAGCCTTACCTGCCCTTGAAGGCAGGGCGTGAGACGATTGCGTGTGGCGGGCTCTACCCTGATGTGACGCGGGCACTGAATGCTGCGCAGGCCCGCATGAGGCGCACGCCCAATGTGCACCAGATGGCAATGGTGCTCAAACATGAGCTGCGTGATGAGTTCGTCGCTACCCAGGCTTTTTCCCTCAGCAGCGCAGCGCAACTGCCGGCCGATAACCAACTGCCGTTGCTTGCGGGCGGGCCGTTGTTGCCGGAGGGCTTTCACCTGCATGGGTTCTTCTATTTGTCGCGGCCGGTGCCAGCGCTGTTCCCCACGGTAGAACCCTGGCTGTACCAGCAATTCTTCAGCCCCGAGGAGCTGGCAGCCTACATCGCCGCGTCCCGTCGCTACCTGCATGCGTCGCCGTCTGTGCTGGGTATCTCGTTGTACCTGCGCACCCGGGACAATGCGCTGTTGCGCTACCGGTTCAGTGGCTCGCCAGCGGAAACCCGGTTGCTCGGTACTGAGCAGGCAGACCTTCAGCAGGCGTTGACCCCGCGTCAGTTTGTGGCGCGGGTGGCTGAAGCCGGCGAGCTGAGCGTCGAGCAGACCAGTCCGCTGTGGGATGTGGACGGTGTGGTCGAGAGTAGCTGGGCGCCCTATGCAACCTTCCGGTTCAAAAAACCAACGCTGGGCCAATCGTTTTCGTCGGCCGACAAGGCGGCGCAGTTCGCCCATGCGCAGGTGGGCGTGCGGCGTGACCGTGAATACGGGGCGCTGATACTCAAGCATCCCGACCAGCATTACGTGTTGACCGAACTGCTGGAAACGGGCGCCAACCCCTTTGGGTTCGAGGGATTTTTTCCCTGGGACATCTACAGCAAACAGCTGGCACTGCCCGATGGTTACCAATTGCAGGCCTGGTTCGGCTCACACAGGGCGGCGGCGTCCGGGGACCTCGATGCCGCGCTCAAGGTGAGGTGGACCCAGGACGATACCCGCGTCCACGTCCAGAGCTTCTCGGATGTCGAGGCATACCGTATTCATCAGTTGCAGGTGCCGGGCTATCTCTCGGGCGCTATGGACAGCCTGGTCGTGCTGGAACCCGAGGCGCCGGACCACGCCGAATTCACCCGTCTTTTCGCGCCGGCGACCCAAGGCAGCCTGATCTCCAGGCACCTGGCGGACGGTACCTACAAGCCCGCCGACGTCGTACGCAAGCTGGCAGAGGTCAGCCGATTGCGGGTTGTCCTGGGCAATGGGTTATGGGGGGCGGCCGGCGTTGTTGATCGGCACTGGAAACCCTTTGCGGCAGTACCTCGCCCCCAATCCCGGCCGGGTGGCGTCGACAGGGTGGTGGCCCTGCCGACCTTGAGTCCGGCGTTCATTTCGCCGGATGACGCGGCGCTCTGGGCCCACCGGCGTATCGGGGCGCGACGTGAACGCGAGTACGGCGGGGTGATTCTGCAAAACCCTGGCGGCTATTTTTTCGCCACCGAACCGGTGCATGGCAAAGAGCTCGAGTTCGATGTGCGCGAGGTGTTGAGCACCCATGCCGACGGCAGCTTCTTGTCGATCCCTGGGTATCAGCGGGCTGCGCTCTACCATTCCCACCCGGCGGACCATGATGTGGTGGCGAGCGGTAATCCGGATTTTTCCCCGCAGCAGGTGAAGGTACACCTGAATTTTTTCTCCACGTGGGACGCCGCCGCCGACATCGTCTGGCAAAAAAACTTCGCGCTTTCGTACGTGTCCGGGCCGGATGATTCACTGATTCGCTATCGGCCCAGTGGCTCATTTGCGGAAAAACAGTACGCCAAGTGGCTGTTGGGAGAAATTGCCGATGGCCCTTTCGGCAGCGATGGGACGCTGGAGGGTTTCATAAAAAAAATGCAGGTGCTGGGGGAGCTGAGTTTTGTCACCGCCAGCGCCCTGTGGGGCGGTTCTCGAGGCGTGGTGCCGACAAACTGGCAACCCTACCAGGCATTCGCGCAACCACCGACTGGGTTGCTGCCATTGCTGTCTGCCGTATGCAGTACGCCCACCGAGGCTATCCAGGCTGCCGTGGAAGGCCTGCCCGCCAGTCAGGACACCTGGCGTATCGGCCTGATCCTCAAGCGTAGTGGCCAGCCGGAATACCTGGCGACCCCGGCGCTGGGCACTCAGCAACCGCGGTTCTCCATGACCGACTTTCTGATGTGGAACCAGGACGGTCGTTATGTACTGCCTGATGGGTTTGTCATCGACGGGTTTTACTGTGATGCCCCCCCGGCGCGATCCCGGGTACCGGAGGCACAGCCGTGGCTTTATCGCAGCTTTTTCCCGGCGTTGGGGTTGGCGACGGCGGCGCAGCAGGCGCGTCTGATCCCCAGTGTGCAAGTGGCGGAGCAGGGCGTGGGGATTTATCAGCGGACCCCGGACGGCGCTGTGCTTGCGTACCGGTTTTCCTATTCGCAGAAGGAGGCTGGCCTCTATCGCGTCCAAGGCACTACGGTGGACGATCACGGCTTTGAAACCGCACTGCTGACGGGGGTACTGACCCCGCAGGCGTACGTCCACAAGGTGGCAATGGCCGGGACGCTGCAGGTGCTCAGTACTAGCCGGATCTGGGACCAGGCGGGGGAGGTGGTGGATAACTGGCGGCCTTTTTCGAACATTCCCGAACCGGTGGTCGGCCCAGCCTTTGCCTTGCCCGATGACGCCGCCTACTGGGCTCACACCAGTATTGGCGAGCGGCGGGACAAGGAATACGGCGGCGCGATCCTCAAGCGCGATAACCACTATTTCGCCACGGTGCCGGTTGCAGGTGACGGGGTGCGGTTCGACTTCCAGCGCATCCTGGCCACCGATGATCAGGGGCATTTCATCGCCCCGGCCTCTTATGAATGCCAGGGTCTCTATCATTCCCACCCTGCCGACACTGGCGAGGTGAAGCAGCACAATCCCAGCTTCAGCGAGGAGCAGGTGGCGCTGTTCATCAGCTTCTTCTCGAACGCCGATCAGGTGTTTGCCCTGACCCACCGTGACTTCACGCCGGTGCATTATCTGTCCGGGCCTGACGGCTCGTTGCTCAAGTACACCAGCAGTGGTTCGAACGAAGAGCAAGTGTTATTGCGACAGATGACCGGGGCCGAGCCAGTGGTGCCGTTCACGGCATTTGAAGGTGCCGTGTGGAACCTGGCGAAAGCCGGAGACTTGCGGGTGGTGGTCGCCAACAAAGTGTGGGGCGGGATTCGCGGTCGTGTGATAAAGGGCTGGACCCTGGGCAGCCCCGTCAGCCGCGAGACCACGGTGCAGGACCAGCCGTTTTTTACCCCTCAGACCAGCATGGGCAGCACCGCTGTGTTGGTCGCCCTGAACAGTCGCGATCTATCGGGGCATGCCGCCATGGGGTTTGTACTCAAGCACCGAACGACCTCGAGTTATATCGCCACGTTGCCGGCGGCCCCGGGCACCACCTTGGGCAGCTTGTTTCCTGTGCGTGAAAACGGCCAGCCGAAGCTGGTGTCGAACTACCGCCTGGTGGGGCTCTATTACGCGAACTCGGCCCAGGCACCGCAGAAACTGCCGCCCGAGGACGCGTGGCTGTATAAACGCTTTGCGTCGCCAGCGCTGCTGGTGGATGTGATGACGCAGTCGATGGCCACCACCGGTATCCAGATCGCCTCCTTCGGGATCAAGCTCTACCTGCGAACTGTCGATAATGCCCTGCTGCAATGGCAGGTCCCGAGTGCCGAGTCCGCCCAGGAGCTGTTTACCCTCGACGGCCAAACCGTCACCGACAAAGGCAATGAAGCGGCGTTGCTCGACGGCTCGCTGTCACCCCGGGATTTTGTCCGCCGGGTGGCCCGTGCTGGCGACCTGATGGTGGTTCAGCGAGGCGGGCTATGGAACACGCTGGGGCTGGTGCATGACAGCGAGGCGTTGCCACTGGGCTCGACTGCAGTGTCATTGAGTGCTGCGTTCCTCACCGCAGATGATGCCGCACGCCATGCCCACGAGAAGATCGGCTTTCGCCGGGGAGCCGCCTATGGCGGTTATATCCTCAAGGGCAGCGCGGGGCGATTTGTGTTCACTGAGCCGATGATCATTCACGGTGATGGATTTGCCGCCGACCTGCTCACGCCGGTCACGGGCAATGGTGTGCTGGTGCCACCTGCGGGCTATCGGATTCAGGCGCGCTATGCCTCCCACGCAGCGCTGTCTGCGAGTGATCGGGAACGCCAGCAGCGATTGAAGTGGACGCTGACCGACCTGGAGGTCAACACCACGCTGTTCTCGGATGTGGAGATCCGTTCGGTGATCCAGTCGCGGTTGCCGGCCTATTTGAGCGGTTCGCCCAATAACCTGATCAGCTACACCCCCAGTGGCTCGGACCGGGAGCTGCTGGTGCAAGGCAATACCACTCGCGAGCCGGGCAAGAACGGCTATTTCGAGCGGCTGGAGTCGGGCGCGCTCAAACCGGTGGACATCGTGACCCGACTGGCCGACGCGGGCAGTTTGCAGGTGCTGGTGCAGAGCGCCTTGTGGGGGCCGCGAGGGAGGGTCTACAACGACTGGACGCCGAACTTCGAGTACGCCACCGCTGCGCTGCAAACCCCGGCGTTGGGTGCGATTTCCAGCAGCCAGGACGCGGCCGCGATCAATGCCCATGTTCGCGGGTACGGCAGGAACCTGGATACCCAAGGGTGTACCGCGTACATCCTCAAGCACCCGCAGGCGGATGAGTACGTGGTCAGTGAACTGTTACCCGTCAGTACCAACGGGCGATGGTTGAGCGACAGGTCCAGAGGGAGCGGCTACCTGGGCGGTGGGAGTTTTGCCCAGCATTTCGTGCTGGTGGGGCTGCTTTATTCACAGCAATGGCAACCTTCGGGATTGTCGACCCTGGAGGCCTGGCTGACGCAGTTTTTTGTCACGCCCGAGGTGCTGTTGCGTGCTGAAGAAGAGGCCCGGCATCTGCCTCGCGCTTCCACCGAGGGCGTGCTGCCGGTCTACCTGTCGACCCTGGATGGCGCCCTGTTGCGTTACCAGCCCCAAGCTTCCACGCTGCTCAAGGCGCCAAGCGCTGACGAAGGCGTGACGATTGAAGGCATGAGCCTGCGCAATGGCACGTTTGATACGCGCCGGTACATTTCACTGATCGCCCGCGCCGGTGACCTGCGGGTGCTGTACAGCAGCCAGTGCTGGGACCGACGAGGCGTGGTGAGCCACGGCACCGAACAATGGCGACCGTATGCCAACTTCATCCGCCGCCGCCTGGGCCCGGCTTTCCACGATCAGGATGACGCGGCACGCCATGCGCGCTCGCTGCTCCAGAGTAACGGCTTGATGGGCGGCTTGATTCTCAAGCGTCCGGATGGTTTGTTCGTGGCCACCGAACCCCTGAAAGTGCCTCGGGAAGACTTTGACCCCAAGTGGATTTTCCCTGACGAAGTGGTCAGTACCGGCGGTTTCCCGGGTGGCCATACCATTGTCGCGCGCTACCGCTCGAGCTCGCCTCGCGACCTGCCGTTTGCGCTTGAAGCCCGGCAGGAGAGCCTCTATCGCAACATGCTGTCCACCCGGGTGATTTCTGCGGCCCTCTCGGGCCAGGATGCCAGCCTGGTTCGCGAGTACCTGTTGGGCTCCGATGGGTGTGTTCTGAGCTATACCCGCAGCCATACAACCCTGGAAGAACAACTGAAAAAGGACTTGGTGCCGCTGAACCTGGTACGCGCGAACCGCTTGGAAAACCGCATCGAACGCCAGATTCGCAAGGGCGAATTGACCCCCGCCGAGTTCGTGACCCGCCTGGGCAATGCCGGTGTCTTGCGTGTGGTGGAGGGCAGTCAGGCCTGGGGAATCCCGCGCAGGATAACGGGGGCATTCGTTGCTGTTCAGGTTGAGCCGTTGATGATCAGAAACGCGCTGGCAGACCCGGCGTTCACTCCGATCTTCACCCAGCAAAAGGATGCGGTGCGTTATGCCCATGAGCACCGCAGGCATGGTGAATACCTGCAATTTGGCTACGTCTTCAAGTCGAAGAGAAACGGGCGCTACATGGCCAGCCTGCCCCTGGTACGCCAGAGCTATCGTGATTTTGGGCAAGTCTTTCCCCATGGCCTGCTCCCCCAGGACTATGGGCTGGAAGGCTTCTATCTGTGTGCCAGCAATGAAGCCCTGGCCCCCGTCGGTGATCCGCTGCGCCAGGCGTTCTTTTCTCCAGGGGATATCGACACCGGCATCCGCTTTGCCTTGCAGGGGGTGAAGGACAAGCAACTGGCGTTTTACCTGTCGTGTCAGGACGGAGCCTTGCTTCAGTATCAGTACCAGGGCTCCGACGCTCAACTGGACAGTTGGGGGCGATTGGTCGAGATTCGGCAACAGTTGCGCGATGGCGTGAGGACGGTACTCAGCTACGTGCATGACCTTATCGCGACCGGCCAGTTGGACACCCTTGTTCAGGGACGAGTCTGGACCACGCGCAATCGTATCGATCAGTTCTGGCTGCCTGGCACTGCCGAGATCTTTGTCGAACAGTGGGCGGCGGCCTGTGGGCCGGTGTTTTCCCACGCGGATGACGCCGTGCGCGACCTCAAGCGCCGACTGTCGCCGTATCAGAGGCAGCAGTATCTCTCCGCGGTGCTTGCCAATGGCGAGGGGGCTTCGTTCCTGTCCACATTGCCGGTCGCTGCAGGGCTTGCCGAGGCGCTGATTCTGCGCTTGTTCTACAGCGGGCCCCAGGGGCCGGTCCAACCGGCGGTGCCACCTGCACCTATGCCGGACTTCCCGCCAGGCTATGCGGTTGCAGGCGTTCACCTGCTGTTCAGCCGCATGCCGGCCACGGACAGCCTTGAAGCCAGGGACCAAGCCCTGATCCGCAACTTTGTGGCACCGTCCGCCGTGAGCTATTTCATTCGGGTATTACGGGGTGGCACTCGTCAGCCCGCGGCGCTGTACCTGTCGGGCCTGGGCGGTGGGTTGTTGAAGTATCTGCCGAGCTTTTCGCCTCAGGAAAGCCAGGTGCTGGTGGCGGGTCCGAACGTGTATCCCAGCGTTTTTCTGAAGGGCTTGGTCAAGGTCGGGAAGCTGTTTGTCCTGGATAAGGATGATTTCTGGATGAACGAAGGGCAGTTGTCCGAACAACAACTGGAGCGTTCCAATGGCCCGGAAATCGAGGGCCCGGAGGAGGATGAACCGCTGAGCATTCGCGACCGTGATGAGCTGTAAGCGTTAGCGCTTGCGTATCAGGCCGATAAAGCACAGGTCACGGGGCGACGGTGCGCTGGTGCCGTCGCCCGGTAGCTCACAATGCCAGGGGCTCGCCTACTTCATGTCGAACCTGAGGTGGTTTCACGTTGCGTGAGCCACCGCGACAACACCAGGCGATCCAGCGCCCAGACCGCGATCAACGAGGCGCCCACCAGCGGAAACAGGATCGCCAGCGCGAGCATGATCACCATCGCGGTTTTCCACTTCGGCAGGTCGTGACGCAACGGCGGAACTCCCAGGCCGCCCTGGGGCCGGCGCTTCCACCAGATCACCACGCCACTCACCGCGCTGAGCAGGATCATCAGGCAGATCAGCAGCACGATCAGTTGGTTCACCCAGCCGAACATCTTGCCCTCGTGCAGCATTACGCCGGTCTCGGTGGCCCGCGCCACGATGTTGTAGTGCGCCCAGCGCACATCGGCGAGGACCTTGCCGGTGTACTGGTCCACATGCAGGGTGGCGTCGTTGCGCGGGTCGTCGGCGAACACCGCGACGGTGAACACGCCTTCGGCGGTGATGGGGAAAGTAATGCTGTAGCCGGGCTCGACCTTGCGTGCCGTGGCCAGGTCCACCACCTGTTGCAGGCGCACCGTGGGCGCGGCGGGAGCAGCGTGCATGGCGCCGTGGTTCATGTGTTCGGCATGGTCGCCGGACATCGGCATCGGCGTGTTTTCCATGGCCCAGGGCACGGTCTGTTGCGTTGCGGTATTGAGTACTCGCGCCTGCTGATCGGACTGCGGCACGTTGTTCCACATCGCCGCCGGGAAAGTGTTCCAGAGGTCGGCGTATTGCTTGCCCCAGAAGCCGGTCCAGGTCATGCCGCTGAGCAGCATCACCAGCAGAAACGCCGCGCCCCAGAAGCCGGCGACGGCATGCAGGTCACGCCAGAACACGCGGCCACGGCTCGTGAAACGCGGCCATAACACGCCGGCCGACGTTTTGCCGCGCGGCCACCACAGGTACAGGCCGGACACCACCAGCATCACGCCCCAGCCGGCAGCGAGTTCAATCAGGCGATCGCCGACGGTGCCGATCATCAGCTCGCCGTGCAGGGCGCGGGCGATGGCTTGCAGGTTGTTTTTCGCATCCTGCTCGCCGAGTACGGTGCCGCGATAGGGGTCGACGAACACCGTCACTTCGCGCCCGCCGTCGTGCATCACGAACTGCGCGCTGCTGGTGGCGTCGACGGGTGGCAGGTATTTGCTGATCTTGCCCTGGGGAAAGGCCGCCTGGGCGCGTTGCAACTGCTCGTCGGCGCTCAAGGCGTGCTCGGCGCTTTGCACCTTGAGCAGGTCGCCGTACATCAGTGGGTCGAGCTGGGGTTTGAACAGGTAGATGATGCCGGTCAGGGCCAGCAGCACCATGAAGGGGGCGACGAAAAGGCCGGCGTAGAAGTGCCAGCGCCAGGCCAGGTTGTAGAAAGAAACTTTTTGAGTGGTCATCGGGGATGCTCCGCAAAGCTTGAATTTTTTGTCGTTGGTCAGGCCGCCATCGGGGGCAAGCCCCCTCCCGCATGTGGAATGCATTCCAACTGTGGGAGGGGGCTTGTCCCCGATGCTTTTAGAAGCTCATGTCCACCTTGGTCCAAAGGGTCCGCCCCGGCTCCTTGATGGCCTGCGGGTCGTTGGCCGGGTAGCCGAACCCGGCGTTGCCGGCCAGGTTCAGGTGCTCGGCGTAGGCCTTGCCGAACAGGTTGTCGACGCCGGTGCTGACCTTGAAATTCTTGTTGATGCGATACGCGCCATTGACCGAGAACACGCCAAAGCCGCCGCTCTTGTCGTAGTCCTTGCCGACCACGTTGCCCTTGTTCTGGTCGATGCGGTTCTGCGCCGCCACTACCCGCCACAGGGCGCCGACGCTCCAATCGTCCTCGCTGTAGGTCAGGCCGAAACGTGCATCCAACGGCGGCATTTGCGGCAGGGCCTTGCCGTCGCTGCTGTTCTTGCCCCAGGCGTAGGCGAGGGTGGCGTCGGCTTTCCAGTGTTGCGTCAGCGTGTAGGCCGCGCCCAGTTCACCGCCCATGATGCGCGCGTCCACATTGCGCGCCTGGGAGGTGGTGCCCATCATCCCCGCCCGGTAGTCGAACAGGATGAAGTCACGCACCTGGCCGACGTAGCCCGAGGCCCAGGCTTCGAGGTCGTCAGCCTTGTATTGCGCGCCGACGTCGAGCTGGGTGGTTTTCTCCGGCTTCACGCCGTCGAAGGCGTTGACCGAACCGACTGCGCCGGTGTTGGGCGAGAACAGCTCCCAGTAATCCGGGAAGCGCTCCGAGTGGCCCAGGCCGGCATAGAGGGTGGTCGGGCTGTCGGCCAGGTCGTGCTCATAGCGCATAAAGCCCGAGGGCAACGTATCGGCGCGGGTGTCGTCGGCGGTGGGGTTGGCGCGTGCACTCATCCCGGAGCCGGTGGTTTGCCGGAAGTCCTTGGCCGAGGCGCGGTCCAGGCGTGCGCCGGTGATCAGGCGGTCACGGTCGGCGGCGTACCAGGTGAGTTCGCCGAACACGCCGTAGTTGTGGAAGTTGGCGTCCTTGACCTTGGGCAAATCCTTGTAGGTGTCGATGCCCATGCTGCTGCGTTGGCGGTGTTCGTTGGTCTGCGCATCCAGGCCGCTGATCAGTTGTACATCGGCCCAGCGCCAGGTGGCCTTGATGCGCGCGCCGAGGGTGCGGCGGTCGACGTTGGAGGCCATGGGCCCGGCCATCATCCCGGTGCCCGAGGGCGTGCGCAGGCTGTAGTTGTCCATCACGTGGTCGGCGTAGTTGTAGTAGACCTGGGCTTCGACCTTATCCAGCACTTCGCCGATATTCGATTTCTCGAAGCGCAGGCCCAGGCTTTCGCGCAGGAACTGCGAACCGTCCATGCCGCGCCCGGCGTAACGCGCTTCGCCGTCGCCACGGCCGGCGGTGAGTTCCAGCAGGGTGTCGGCATCCGGGGTGAAACCGACGGTGACGTCGCCATTCCATTTGTCGTAGCGCGAGGCGACGGTGTCGTTGTTGCCGTCCTTGTAGTCATCGGCATGGGCCTGGTTGCCGATCACCCGCACATAGCCCAGCGGCCCACCGGCGGCGGCATCGATGACCTTGTCGAAGCGCCCGTTGGAGCCGGCCAGCACACTCGCGTTGAGCCGCGTGCCGAGTTCACCGAAGTGCTCCGGTTCGCGCTCGAACAGGATGGTGCCGGCTGAAGCACCGGGGCCCCAGAGTACGGTTTGCGGGCCCTTGATCACGGTGAGCTTGTCGTAGGTTTCCGGCGAAATGTAGGAGGTCGGCGCATCCATCCTGCCGGGGCAGGCGCCGAGCATCATGCTGCCGTTGGTGAGGATGTTCAGGCGCGAGCCGAACATGCCGCGCAGTACCGGGTCGCCATTGGTGCCGCCGTTGCGTACCAGGGCGAAGCCGGGGATGGTCTTGAGGTAGTCGCCGCCGTCGCTGGCGGGCACCGGTTGGCGCGGGTCCTTGGGGTTGGTGACCACGGTCAGCGGCGAGCTGGGCGCAATGGCGGTGATCACGGTGGGCGTCAGCTCGTGCTCGGCGTGTTCATCGGCCTGGGCGTGGGGAACGAGCAGGGCGCCGCATAGGGCAGCGAGCACAGAGGTGCTTCCCAAAGGGGAGTCAGCAGTAAACCTGGACATGACAAATTCCATCAATCAATCGTAAACAACACGGCCAGCAGCCTGCGGCTGTCTGTCTAAAGTCGGCCGGGGTGAAGTAACGGTGTCGGGTGCTTACGAGGCGATGGGCGGGGCGCGGCTGCGGGCGCCGGGGAAGATGCTCTGCCGGGCATGGCCCAGGCGCGGTGCGGGGGTAAGGGCATTGGCCGGCGGCGGGCTGCCGATGGCCACGAATGACACGCTGCCGGGCAGGGCCGGGCAACTGTAGAGCAAGTCGCAATAGCCGCACTTGGACCAGAGCGCGTGGTGTTCGTCAGGGGCTTTCTTGTGATGGGCGTCGCCGTGGTCGCCGGGCATGTCCATGGACATGTTCATCGACATACCGGCGTGATGATCCATCGGCATCGCTTGGGAAATCAGCGGACCGATAAAGATCATCAGCATGGCGAACAGGCTGATCCAACTGCCGCGCTTCACGCGGCGGTGTGGGGATAGCCTGGCGCGAGGGGCGCCCATCTGGGGTCAGTCTACTGAGGGTGCTTGTGCTCGTGGCCGGCCATCGGCGGTACTTTCTGTACCGACACTTCCACCTCGACCTTGCCGGCTTTTTCAAAGGTCAGGGTCAGCGGGAATTGCTTGCCATCGGCCAGCAGGCTGCGGTCCTTGAGGCCCAGCAACATGACGTGATACGCCATGGGCGCGAAGGTCAAGTCACCCTTTGCCGGTACGGCAACGCTGGGGACTTGCTGCATCTTCATCAAGTCGCCCTGCATCACATGCTCATGCAGCTCGGCCTTGTCGGCCACTGGTGTGTCGACACTGAGCAGGCGATCCGGTGTCGCACCGGTGTTATGAATCACGAAATACGCGGCGACGGTGGGCGCGTTGGGCGGCAATTCCTGGGACCAGGGATCGCTGACCAGCAGGTCGCCGGCCTTGTAGTCTTCGGCATTGGCAGCACTGAACACCGGCAGCAGCAACGCAGCCAGAAGCAGGGAAGATTTAAGCATGGCAGTTCTCCAGAACGGTTCTAAACGCAGTTCACTTGCGAAGAAGATCAGGCCGTCGGAGAGGCGCGGGGGTTAAGGCTCGGCCATTGCTGGCGCGGGGTGGGGGTTTGCAATGGCGTGTGTGGTTGACGCTGTACCGTCTCGAATCGCGTGAGATACAACTGCGGCACATGCCCCGGCAACGCCACCAACGGCGCCGAGCCCGAGCAACACCAGCAATGCTGCATGGTGGAGTGATCGTCCTGCTGCGGCGCCGGAGTCTCCAGCTTGCCCAGGGCAATGGTCTTCAGGCTGGCGCCATTGGACGAACAGAAACTGCCCCACAGCAATTGCTGCACGGGGTCCTTGGACTGCTGCATCGCGCTGGCCATTGGCATGGCAAAGGCGTTGAACAGCACTGCAAGGCAGGCGATCCAGGCAATTGCAACGCGTTGACGGGCCATGGCGGACAATCCGTAGGGTTAAACGATCAGGCGGGTATTTAGCCTGATCGGGGGGGAGAAGTAAAAAGTGGTGGTGTGGTTTGGTGTCGCAGTGCTGGGTTTGAGAATAGACGGGGAATCGAGAGGATGCCGATCTTCAAGTCAACGCCCCTCCCACATTTTGGATTGTGTTTGGCTATTGCTTGGCGTTGAGCCTGCGAGTCGCGCGGGCAATGTCGGCTCGCGCCACCTTGATCAATGAGCCATCGCCTGGGTCTTCTTCGATACAGGCTTCAAGGAAAGCATCCATCTCTTCTTGTGTGTGGAGATGGTCAGCAGCGTCGAAAACTGTGAACGTTGTCTTTCTGTCAGATAGGTATTGGGCTTTTTCCAGCCATTGGTTTAATCGAGCTGCGACTTCGGGTTCATCCAATTTCAGTTCGTCGGCCTCAAGGCTTGGCGCGTGCGCGAACTCTGGGTTCGGGATTATGTGCTCGATAATTGTGCTTTCAGCAGGTCGAGTCAGGTGCTGCGTACGGGGTTTGTTAGTCATGTGAACCTCATATTTACGCCGTAGGACAAAGCGTCGGAGATCATCGCCAAGGGTATGCGGTTCTAGGTAGTCAGCGGGTTCCGTTACGCATGTAGGTAAATTCTCCTTGACCCGCCGCGCAGCCCGAATATGAGGTCGTTCCACTGAAACTTCCGACACCTCTTTGAGGTTGCCGGTAGGAAACTCAATCTCTAGTCTCCGTACACCGCTGTAAACGCAGCGGACGGGCGTCGCGGCCCGATTTCCTAAGAGCAAAAGCGCTATCGTCTGCTTTCAGTTGATGCTTTTTTATCGTCTACTGTGCGGCGCTATGGCGGCTGTGCGCGGGATACCTTTGGGTATGCCGGGTTGCCTCGGGACCGGTCCGCGAACCTGCGTACAGCTGCCACCCTATCGCGTCGCGGCGAATCAGTGGCAGCTCCACATTCCTGAGGAGCTTCACAATGATCAAACCCACCCCAAATCCCCCCGTCCGGCTGTTCACCGTGACAGATGGCATCAGCACCGAAGACCTGCTGGTCAACCTCAGCGAAACACTCGCCTCGGCCAATGCGCTGAGTTGCGACCTGGCGTTTGACCTGGAAGGTTCGAAACGCGAGGAGTTGCTTGGCGTTGCGCAGTTGATCGAACTGGCGCAGTTGTTGGCTGATCGGGTACACCGCGGCGTTGTTCAGGAAGATTGGATGGCCTGTAAGACCGCCGCCACTGTGGCGAACTCCCGATCCACCACAGCCAACACCGGCCGCTTCAACACCAACACCGGCACCCCCCGTTCCCGCGCCACTTCCAGCTTCGGCTCGGTGGCGGTACTGCCACTGTTCTTGCTGATCAGCACATCAATCCCACGCCGTTCAAACAACGCGCGTTCATCTTCAAGCAGAAACGGCCCGCGCGCGCCAATCACTTCACACCGCTCATTCCCCGGATACACATCCAGCGCGCGCAGCGTCCAGAACTGCTCGGGCGGGATTTCATCAAGGTGCTGCAACGGCTCGCGGCCCAAGGTGAACAATGGGCGCTTGAAGGGTTTCAAGGCCTCGATCAATTCAGCCCAGTCACTGACCTCCCGCCAGTCATCGCCGGCCTGCGGCTGCCACGCCGGGCGACGCAATGCCCAACACGGCACACCGCTCAACCGTGCAGCCTCGGCGGCATTGCGGCTGATCTGCGCCGCATACGGATGGGTCGCGTCGAGGATCAGGCTGATCTGTTCGTCGCGAACAAACTGCGCCAACCCTTCGGCGCCGCCATAACCGCCGACACGCACTTGGCAGGTGAGATCGGTCGGCACACGCCCCACACCCGCCAGGCTGTAGATATGCGCCGGCCCCAAGGTGCGCGCGATAGCCAGTGCTTCGGTCACACCGCCCAGCAGCAGGATGCGTTTCATCGCGGCTTGACCACTTCCAGCAGGGTGATTGGAAGCGCCTGCCGCCAGGTATCGAATTCACCCAGCGGCTGGGCCTGAGCGACGTGGATGCGCGTCAGTTCGCCGCCATGCGCCGCGCGCCAGTTCATCAAGGTCATTTCACTTTGCAGGGTGACGGCATTGGCCACCAACCGACCACCGGGGCGCAGGTGTTGCCAGCAGGTGTCGAGCACGCCGTCGCGGGTGACGCCGCCGCCGATGAAGATGGCGTCGGGTGCTGTAAGTCCGTGCAACGCTTCCGGGGCTTTGCCACGAATCAACTGCAAACCGGGCACGCCGAGGGCGTCGCGATTGTGTTCAATAAGGCCCTGGCGGCCTTCGTCTGCTTCAATTGCCAATGCTCGGCAGCTCGGATGGGCGCGCATCCATTCGATACCGATGGAGCCGCTGCCCGCACCCACGTCCCACAGCAGTTCGCCGGGCATCGGGGCGAGGCGGGCGAGGGTCATGGCGCGCACGTCGCGTTTGGTCAGTTGGCCGTCGTGCTGGAAGGCGGAATCGGGCAAGCCAGCGAGGCGCGACAGACGTGGTGTGTCGCTGGAGGCCAGGCAGTCGATGGCGACCAGGTTCAAATCGGCGACACAGGCGTGCTGCCAATCCTCAGCCAAACCGTCGATGCGCCGCTCATCCGCGCTGCCCAGGTGTTCAAATACTGTCAATCGGCTGGGCCCAAACCCGGATTCAGCCAACAACGAAGCAATCAACGCGGGACTGCCGCCGTCATTACTCAGTACCAATAAACGCACACCTGTGGCCAGATGCGCATTGATCGCCGCCACCGGCCGGGCCACTACGGACAGCGTCACCACCTCCTGCAACGGCCAGCCCAACCGCGCCGCCGCCAACGACACCGACGACGGCGCCGGCAAAATCAGCAGTTCTTCAGCCGTCACCTGTCGCGCCAGGCTGGCCCCCACGCCATAAAACATCGGGTCACCACTGGCCAGCACGCACACAGGCTCGCCACGCCGCGCCAGTACCGGTTCCAGGGAGAACGGGCTCGGCCACACCTGGCGCTCACCGCGAATACACACCGGCAACAGGTCCAACTGGCGCTGACTACCTATAATCCGCGAAGCGCGCAACAGGGCATGCCGGGCATTCCTGCCCAGCCCCTTGAAGCCGTCTTCACCGATGCCTACAACCGTCAGCCAGGGCGACATATCAATTCCTTGAGCGACATCCGACGGGCAGGCTTTTCATGCCGCCGGACAAAGCAGGCATAATACCGCGCCTTTACCCGTCAACCGGTAGCCCCGTGAACCCAACGCCCGCTGTGAATACCTTGCGCCCCTCGGCTTGTCCGGGGTTGCTGCGTATCGTCCAGGCGCTGGATGGCGGCATCTGCCGGATCAAACTGGCCGGTGGCTCGATCAGCGCCGCCCAGGCCCGCGCCGTGGCGGACGCGGCCCAGGCCTATGCGGGCGGGGTGATCGAGGCGACCAACCGCGCCAACCTGCAGATACGTGGGATCGGTGCCGAGCAAGACGCCTTGATCGCCATGCTGCTGGCCGCCGACCTGGGCCCGAGTACCGCTGCCGGCGACGACGTACGCAACCTGATGCTCAGCCCCAGCGCCGGTATCGACCCGCAGATGCTGTTCGACACCCGTCCGCTGGCCGAGCAGATCCTCGCCACCCTGCAAAACCGTCCGCGTTTCCATGAGCTGTCGGCCAAGTTCGCCGTGCAACTGGATGGCGGCGAGGCCCTGGCGATGCTCGAGCATCATCATGATCTGTGGCTGTCGGCGTTCGTACGCAATGGCGAGACACTCCTCGCGTTCGGCCTGGCAGGTTGTCCAGGATTGGATGCGCCGTTGGCCGCCGTGCCGTTGGCGCAGGGTCATGGGTTGGTGGTGGCGGTGCTGGAGGCGTTTCTTGACCTCGCCACCCCGGAACAAACCCGCATGCGCCACCTGGCTGTGGATAAGTTGTTGAGTCGTCTCAGCCTGCCGCTGCTGCCGGTCGACGATTTCAAACGCCCGCCCAGCGGCGCTTTGCTGCACCTCGGTAGTTACCCACAGGCTCAAAACAATCAATTCTACGTCGCGGCCATCGCACCCTTGGGGCGCCTGGATTCGAAGATGCTCACCGGCGTCGCGCAGCTCGCCAACGAATATGGCGACGGCACCTTACGCTTCACCCCCTGGCAAGGTGTGTTACTGCCCAACGTCGAAAAACCTCACGCCGTGACCCAACGCCTGGTGCAACTGGGCTTCCTCTGCACCGTCGATCAACCCTTGGCCCGCGTGATCGCCTGTACCGGTTCCAGCGGCTGTGGCAAGGCCCTCGCCGACACCAAGGCCGACGCCGTGCACTTGGCCGCGCTGCATCCCGGCCATGACGTGCACCTGTCCGGCTGCCCACGTTCCTGCGCCGCTGCACATATCGCGCCGGTCACCTTGCTGGCGGTGAGCCCCGGCCACTACGACCTGTATTTTCGCGATGCAGCCCACCCCGGTTTCGGCCGGCTGCACGCACGCACCCTTTCCACTGAAGCGGCGGGCGCCTTGCTGCGCGCTCACCCACGGAGCAACACCGATGATTGATTACATCCGCGACGGTCAGGAGATCTATCGCAACTCCTTCGCGATTATTCGCGCGGAAGCCAACTTGGAGCGTATCCCGGCCGACCTGGAGAAACTCGCGGTGCGGGTGATCCATGCCTGCGGCATGGTCGAGGCCATCGACGGCCTGCAGTTCTCCAACGGTGCGGGTAAGGCCGGGCGCGATGCGCTGGCCGCTGGTGCGCCGATTCTGTGTGATGCGCGGATGGTCTCCGAAGGCGTGACCCGTGCGCGCCTGCCGGCCAACAACCCGGTGATCTGCACCCTGCGCGACGACAGCGTGCCGGAATTGGCGCGGGAGCTGGGCAATACCCGCTCCGCTGCGGCCCTGGAACTGTGGCGTCCGCACCTGGCAGGCAGCGTGGTGGTGATCGGCAATGCGCCGACGGCGTTGTTCTACCTGCTGGAAATGCTCGACGCGGGGGCTCCGAAACCGGCGTTGATCCTCGGCTTCCCGGTCGGCTTTGTCGGCGCCGCCGAATCCAAGGCGATGCTGGCAGCGGACAGCCGCGGCGTGCCGTTCGTGATCATGCAAGGCCGCCTGGGCGGCAGTGCCATGGCCGCCGCGGCGGTGAATGCGCTCGCCACGGAGGTCGAATGATGCCGGCACGCGGACGCTTGATCGGCCTGGGCGTCGGCCCCGGCGACCCGGAACTGATCACCCTCAAGGCCCTGCGCCTGCTGCGCGAATCGCCGGTGGTGGCGTACTTCGTGGCCAAGGGCAAGAAGGGTAACGCCTTCGGCATCATCGAAGACCACCTGGTGCCACAGCAAACCCTGATGCCACTGGTGTACCCGGTGACCACCGAAGCGCTGCCGGCGCCGTTGTCCTATGAACAAGTGATCAGCGACTTCTACGACACCGCCAGTGTCGAGGTGGCCGTGCACCTGGACGCCGGTCGCGACGTGGCGGTGATCTGTGAAGGCGACCCGTTCTTCTACGGCTCCTATATGTATTTGCATGACCGCTTGGCCGAGCGCTACGAAGCCCAGGTTATCCCCGGTGTGTGCTCGATGCTTGGCGGCGCCTCGGTGCTGGGCGCACCGTTGGTGTATCGCAACCAGAGCCTGTCGGTGCTGTCGGGCGTATTGCCCCACGAAGACCTCAAGCGCCGCCTGGCGGATGCCGACGCGGCGGTGATCATGAAGCTGGGGCGCAACTTCCCCAAGGTGCGCCAGGTCCTCGAAGAACTCGGCCTGGCCGAGCGCGCGCTGTATGTGGAACGCGCGACCATGGCCAACCAGAAAATCGTGGCGCTGGACCAGGTGGAGCCGATGTCTTCGCCGTACTTCTCGCTGATCATCGTGCCGGGTGAACGGTGGCAAGGTTGATGAACCCGGCGATTGTCATTCTGGGCCAGGGCAGCCTGGCCACCGCGCGCAGGATCCAGCAGGTTTACCCTGGGGCACTGATCCACGGCCTGGCCGGGCGGGTTGAGGGTGCAGACCAGTCTTACAGCGAATTCGGCGCGACCCTGCGTCAGCTGTACCAGCAGGGCACGCCGCTGATCGCCCTGTGTGCGGCCGGCATCGTGATCCGCACCCTGGCGCCGCTGCTGCTGGAGAAAGGTGAAGAACCCGCCGTGCTGGCCGTGGCGGAAGACGGCAGCGCCGTGGTGCCGTTGCTCGGTGGCCTTGGCGGGGTGAATGTCATGGCGCGGGACATCGCGGCAGCACTGGGTGTCGCTGCGGCGATCACCACCAGTGGCGAGTTGCGATTCGGCACCTGCCTGCTCAACCCGCCGGCGGGTTATGAGCTGGCGGACCTGGAACTGGGCAAGCGCTTCGTGTCCGACCTGCTGGCCGGCGAAAGCGTGCGCATCGAAGGCGCGGCACCGTGGTTGGACCAGGCGAATTTGCCCCAGGACCAGCAAGCGCATCTAGCCATTCACGTGGGCAGTGCCGAGCGTGTGCCCGCCGCCAACGAGTTGCTGATCTATCCGAAGACTGTGTGCGTGACCTGCAAGCCGGGTGCGCAGTTGGCGGAGCGTGTGCGCACGGCGTTGCACGAGGCGGGCATTGCCGTGCAATCCTTGGCGTGCCTGTTGGCCAGCGATACGCAGATGGCTGACCCGTCGTTGCACGAAGCCGCGTCGGCGTTGGGTGTGCCGCTGCGCTTTGGGGGTGTTACCCAGGCTGCCGATATTGTCATCGAGGTGGCTGACCAACCGCTGGACCTGGCCCAGGTCGGCCGCCGCCGTGGCCGCCTTGCCGTGATTGGCCTGGGCCCTGGCGCCGCCGAGCTGATGGTGCCGGCGGTCAAGGCCGAGCTGGCGCGCTGCACCGATGTGCTGGGCTACGAAACCTACGTGCGCATGGCCGGGCCGTTCCGTGACGATCAGGTACAGCACTGCACCGATAACCGCGAAGAGATGCAACGCGCCCGCCACGCCTTCGAGCTGGCCGCCCAGGGGCGTTCGGTGGTGGTGGTGTCGTCCGGCGACCCGGGCGTCTTCGCCATGGCGGCGGCGGTGATCGAGGCGTTGCACGAGTCCGGCGATCCGGCGTGGCATCAGGTCGACCTGGAAATCCTGCCGGGGGTTTCGGCCTCCCTGGCCACCGCGGCCCAGGCCGGCGCGCCGTTGGGCCACGACTTTTGCGTGATGTCGCTGTCGGACAACCTCAAGCCTTGGTCGATCATCGAAAAGCGCCTGGACCTCGCGTCCCAGGCCGACCTGGCCCTGGCGTTCTACAACCCGATTTCGCGTTCGCGGCCTTGGCAGCTGGGGCGCGCCCTGGAAATCGTCGCGCAACACCGCACGCCTGAGACCCCGGTAGTGCTGGGTCGCGATATCGGCCGCCCCGGCCAGACCCTGCGCGTCACCACCCTGGGGCACCTCACGCCAGACCAGGTGGACATGCGCACCATGGTGCTGATCGGCTCATCCACCACCTGCACATTCCCTCGCGCCGGTGGCGGTGAATGGGTGTACACCCCGCGCTGGTACGGTGCCAAGCCCGCCTCCTGAAAACGCCTGGGTGGCTGCACGAAAGCTCCGAATGACAATGGGTGATTGCCTACTGTCGCTCGGGGCTTTTTCTTTTTTTGGCCACGAAAACCGGAGGGGTTCGAGGAGCGCCCCGTCATTGCTGAGCAGGGGTTTTTGCCGTGTGCCGGCAAGCGATGTTTGTGGCATGGAAGAGCCGCCGGTGGCTGGACTAGTGTGGACACAAGCCCCGAGTCGGGGTGTTTGTGGAGAACTGAAAATGGAGCGACATCACAGAAGGATCAACAACACAAAACGGCGCAAGTTGATTGCGCGCTACACATTGCCGAGGGCGCGAGGTGCGCAGCCCTCATTGCCGCTCGACACGGAGGACGACTGCAACGCGGCGGTAGTCAACAACAGCGTGATTTCGTTTGCCGAGGGGCTGTCCGGACTGAACCGGGAATACATCCGTAAAAGCTATCTGCTGGCCAGCAGCTACGTCAGCGATGTATTGAAAATCCAGCGAGGTACCGAGGCCTGGTACGACGAATTTATCAAGGTGATGATCAGCCTGGGCTGGCTGCCGGTGCGCAGCAGTTTCGAGCGGGTCTCACAGTCGGGCAAGGGCCTGACCGTGCAACTGGCTGCGTTGAATATCATCACCGCGATACTGGCGGGGGCGTCGGTTTCGGGACCGCTGGTTACGGCGCTGCCGAAACTGGCGGCCGATGCGCTGGAGGCACTGAAGCAGCAACCGAGTTCTTTCGAACTGTTCAAGCGCAACAGTACGGTGCACCAGGGCGGTGATTTCGGCCTGGCATCCTGCGCCGAAACCGACGGCGAATTGATGATGGTGCTGGTGACGTACAGCACCCAAGGCGTGAACAAACAGGTGGGGCTGCCGTTCCTGGAGTGGGACAGTTCCTCGTTCGAGGCCTTCAGCGGGCAGACCTGCCTGGTGCTGAATACATCGATGGTCAACGAAAAAACCATCCAACTGATGCGCGAGAGCGCGGGCGACAAGGTGCAGTCGGCGATCGCCAAATACCGGATCTAAGGCACCAGGTAGCCGCGCACTCCGGTAAAGATGATTTGCGCGGCGAGGGCACACACGAACAATCCCATCAACCGACTGACAATCTGCAAGCCCTGGTCACCGAGAATCCGTTCGATACGGTTGGACAGGTACAGCACCACGCCGACCGTGAGGCTGGCCAGGGCGATGCTGAGGATGGCGGTGATCTTGTCATCCCAGTGCGGTTGGCTGACGCCCATGACCAACAGCGCACCGATGGTGCCGGGGCCGACCGTGAGGGGGATGGTCAGCGGCACGATGGTCACGTCCTGCTGCACATTGTCGGTCTGCACGGCCGACTTGCCCTGGGCCATGCCCAGGGCGGAGATAAACAGCACACTGCCGGCGCCGATGCGAAAGGCGTCGACGGTGATGCCGAACACGCTGAAGATCACCCGGCCGAACAGGTAGAGCAACACGCTGGACACCAGGGTTGCCAGCGCCACTTTCCAGGCCAGGCGTCGCCGTTCTTTGCTCGAATAACCACGGGTCAGGCTGATAAAGCAGGACAGCACGAAGAACGGGCTGTAGAGCACCAGCATCTTCAGGTAAACGCTGAATAACACGTGGAGCATGGGGGTGGCTCGCGGCAGGAAAAGTGTGAAGAGTCTAACAGGCGACACGGAGCAAATGTGGGAGGGGGCTTGCCCTGATGCCACTCAGTTAAGGAGGAACACCGTACCTGTGGCGAGCCCACATTGGAATTACATCTTCAAGTCAGGACGGGGCGTGTTCAGGCCGTTGTTGACGCTGCGCCACCCAGAACTCCACCAGCTCACGCAATTGCGATAACTCCACCGGCTTGGCCATGTGCCCGTCCATCCCCGCCTGGCGTGCGCGCTCTTTGTGCTCCGAGAGGATATGCGCCGTGAGCGCTACCACGGGGGTGCGAATGCGCTGGTGGCTGACTTCCCACGCCCGCAGTTGCTGGGTGGCCGAGAAACCATCGAGAACCGGCATCTCACAGTCCATCAACACCAGGTCATAACGCTGGGCCTTCATCGCCTCAAGGGCTTCCTCACCGTTGCTGGCGGTATCCGGGTTGAGGTTGAGCTTGCCGAGCATGCCGCGAATCACTTTGGTGGAGATGCTGTTGTCCTCGGCCACCAGGATCCTGAAATCGCTGGGCACGGTCACCGCCGCCGGGACGCTGAGGGGCGGACGGGGCTGCACGCCACCTTTGCTGCGCTGGGTCAACTCGTCGGCCAGGGTGGTCTTGAGGGTGTAACCGGCAACCGGCTTGGCGAGGATGCGCTTGATCCCGCAGTTACGCGCGATGATCTTGCTCGGCGCATTGCTGATGCCGGTGAGCATGATCAGCAGGATGTCGTGGTTCAGGCTCGGGTCTTCCTTGATCTTCGCCGCCAGTTGCATGCCGGTCATGCCGGGCATGTTCTGGTCCAGCAGCACCACATCGAAGTAATCGCGCAGGTGCGCCTTGGTGCGCAGCAAGGCCAAGGCCTCTTTACCCGACGGCACGGCGCTGACATTCAGGCCCCAGGCCGAGCATTGCTGCACCAGCACTTTGCGGCACGTATCGTTGTCGTCCACCACCAGCACGCGCGCGCCTTTGAGCGGGCCGTCGAGGTCGGAGGTGGGGTGTTCCAGGCGTTCCGGGTCCAGCGGCAGGGTCAGCCATAGCGTGCTGCCCTGATGGCTGCCGCTCTTGATGCCGAACTCACCGTTCATCAACAGGATCAACTGGCGCGCGATCACCAGGCCCAGGTGGCCGCTCAAACGGGTGGCCGAGAGGAAGTTCTTGCTGTGCAGTTCGCTGTGCAGCAGGGCCTCGCGTTCAGCGGCTTCCATCGGCAGGCCGCTGTCCTGCACGGCAATGCGCAGGCGCGGCTTGGTGCTGCGGTCGTCCAGGGCGACGACGATCAGCACTTCGCCTTCGTCGGTTTTATGCAGGGCGTTTTCCAGCAGACTCAGCAGCGCCTGGCGCAGGCGGGTCGGATCGCCGCTGATGACGCGAGGCACCTGGGGCTGGATGAAGCTGATCAACTCGACGTTCTGCTGCTCGGCCTTGGCGCGGAAGATGCTCAGGCAGTCTTCGATCAGCGCATTGAGGTCGAATTGCACGTCATCCAGCTCGATCTGCCCGGATTCGAGCTTGGAGATGTCGAGGATCTCGTTGATCAAGGTCAGCAGTTCGTTCCCGGCGCTGTGGATGGTTTGCACGTAGTCGCGCTGCTTCACCGACAGTGGCGTGCCCAGCAGCAGTTCGGTCATGCCCAGCACGCCGTTCATGGGGGTGCGGATTTCGTGGCTGATCTTGGCCAGGAATTCGGCCTTGGCGGCGATCTCGGCATTGCTGGCGGCCAGGTCGCGGCTGAGGCTGAAGCGGGCCTCGACAATCGCGCGCTGGCGCTCGCCCAGGGCCAGGCTCATCAACAGGCCGCTCAGACAGATAAAGGCCAGCAATGTGACGATCAAACCCTGGGGCGACACCATCGTCAGCCCCAGCAAGGCCGGGAGAATGATCAGCGTGCCGATGTTGAACACCACCATGCCCGCCACGAACAAGCGCGCCGGACGGTAGCCTTTCTGCCAGTGATACGCCGAGACAAACAGCATGCTCAGGCCCGCCAGGGCCACCAGCGCGTAGGTGATGATGTTCAGCGGCAGGGTACTGACGAACAACAGCAGCAGGCCGCACAGCACGATAAACAGGATGTCGGCCATCAACAGTTTGTTCAGCGGGTGCGGACCCAGGGGCATGAAGAAGCGATAGGCAAACATCAGCCCGCACGGCGCGGTCAGCAGCAGGGCCAGGTAGGCGCCCGGGGTCTGGACCGCGTGCCAGTTCGGCAGCCATGGGCCTACCAGGTTGAGCAGCAGCGCCAGGCTGAGCATCAACAGCAGTTCGCAGGCCGCCAGCCACAGGCTGCTGCGCGAGCGGTGGTAAGCGAAACGCGTAAGGTTGTGCAGGATCAGCATCAGCAGGCAGCCGAACAGCAGGCCGTAGATCAATGTCTGGGTCTGGTCGGCGGCGGCCAGCACGGCCGACTCCAGGGTGATATAGGGGCGCAGTTCGTGCTCTGAAACCAGGCGCAGGTAGACGTCGAGGGTCTTTTGGCTCTGGGGCATCGGCAGCATGAAGTCGTTGCTGGGCAGCGGGCGTTCCGCCTGGGGCTGGCGGTTACCGCTGCTTTGTTGCTCGATCAGGGTGTCGCCGTCCAGCACATAGAGGCTCAGATGTGCCAGGTCCGGGGCGAATACCCGCAGCACCTGCTCGTGCTTGCCAGGTTGCAGCTTGAAACGTACCCACAACGCACCGTCCGGTTCCGCGGCGGTAATGCGGTCCAGTTCGATGGGGCTGAATTGATTGGTGTAGCGCGAGGAGCGGATGTCGCTCAGCTGCAGGTCGGCCTGTTCATCAAGCAATACTGCCCAGCCACTGCCTTGCGCGGCGGCCTGGGCCGGGAACAGGCAGAGCAGCGTCAGCAGACTGACAGTGAAACCTATGGCGATCCTGAGCCAGCGCACGGCGAAATCCCTTCGTAGGTTGATGCACGGTTAACTATGCGCGGGGAGGCCTGTATACGGCAAGGGCCAGAAGCCCTTGCCTAACCGAACGGATAGCTTGCGTTACTGGTTTTCGCCACGTTCACGGGCAATGGCGCGGTAGCCAATGTCCGTGCGGTAGAAGCAGCCTTTCCAGTCGATTTTCGCGGCCAGCTTGTACGCCTGTTGCTGTGCGGCGTCGACGCTGGCACCCATGGCGGTGGCGCACAGCACACGGCCTCCGGCGGTCACGACCTTGCCATCCTTGAGCGCGGTGCCCGCATGGAACACCTTGCCTTCCAGGGTAGCAGCCGCGTCCAGGCCTTCAATCACATCGCCCTTGGCGTAGTCGGCCGGGTAACCACCGGCGGCCAGCACAATGCCGACGCTCGGACGTGGATCCCACTGCGCTTCAACCTTGTCCAGGGCCTGGGCGAGGGCGGCTTCCACCAGCAGCACCAGGCTCGATTGCAGGCGCAGCATCACCGGCTGGGTTTCCGGATCGCCGAAGCGGCAGTTGAACTCGATGACTTTCGGGTTACCGGCTTTGTCGATCATCAGGCCGGCGTAGAGGAAACCGGTGTACACATTGCCTTCATCGGCCATGCCACGCACGGTCGGCCAGATCACCAGGTCCATCACGCGCTGGTGCACGTCGGCGGTCACCACCGGGGCAGGGGAGTAGGCACCCATGCCGCCGGTGTTCGGGCCAGTGTCGGCGTCGCCGACGCGTTTGTGGTCCTGGCTGGTGGCCATCGGCAGCACGTTCTTGCCGTCGACCATCACGATAAAGCTGGCTTCCTCGCCGTCGAGGAATTCCTCGATGACGACGCGCGAACCCGCGTCACCGAAGGCGTTACCGGCGAGCATGTCACGCACGGCGTCTTCGGCTTCCTGCAGGGTCATGGCGACGATTACGCCTTTACCGGCGGCCAGGCCGTCGGCCTTGATCACGATCGGTGCACCTTTTTCACGCAGGTAGGCCAGGGCGGGCTCGATCTCGGTGAAGTTCTGGTAGTCGGCGGTCGGGATCTTGTGGCGCGCCAGGAAATCCTTGGTGAAGGCTTTCGAGCCTTCCAACTGGGCCGCGCCGGCGGTTGGACCGAAGCAATCCAGGCCGCGGCTGCGGAACAGGTCTACGACACCGGCAACCAATGGCACTTCCGGACCGACGATGGTCAGGGAGACGTTTTTCTCGGCGAAGTCGGCCAGTTGCTCAAGAGCCAGTACGTCGATGGCGACGTTTTCGCACTTGGCTTCGATGGCGGTACCGGCGTTGCCGGGGGCGACGAAGACTTTCTGGACCCGTGGGTCCTGGGCAACTTTCCAGGCCAGGGCGTGTTCACGGCCACCGCTGCCAATGATCAAAACATTCATTTCAAAAACCTCAAATTCTGTAGGCGCTGCACGAGCGCTTTAATGTGGAGCCGGACTCTTGTGTCGAGGGCGCTTGCTCCCGTTCGACAGCGCAACTGGAGCCCGCTGTTGGGGGCGCTTCGCACCCCAGCGGGAGCAAGCTCCCTCGCCACAAAACCGGCTGCCACATTTCGCTCGAGTTGGATCAGTGACGGAAGTGGCGCATGCCGGTGAAGACCATGGCAATGCCGGCTTCATCGGCAGCGGCGATCACCTCGGCATCGCGCATCGAGCCGCCCGGTTGGATCACGGCCGTCACGCCGGCTTTCGCGGCGTTGTCCAGGCCATCACGGAACGGGAAGAATGCATCCGACGCCATCACCGAGCCGGCCACCTGCAAACCGGCGTGCTCGGCCTTGATCGCGGCGATACGCGCTGAGTTCACGCGGCTCATCTGGCCAGCGCCGACACCGATGGTCTGGCGGTTCTTGGCGTAGACGATGGCGTTGGATTTAACGTACTTGGCCACTTTCCAGGCGAAGATCAGGTCGTTGATCTCTTGCTCGGTCGGGGCGCGCTTGGTCACCACTTTCAGGTCTGCGCTGCCGATCATGCCGATATCGCGGCTCTGTACCAGCAGGCCGCCATTGACGCGCTTGTAGTCCCAGGCAGCGGCACGTTCAGCCGACCACTCGCCGCAGGCCAGCAGGCGCACGTTGGCTTTGGCCGTCACGATGGCGCGGGCTTCTTCGCTCACGGAAGGAGCGATGATCACTTCAACGAACTGACGCTCGACGATGGCCTTGGCCGTCTCTGCATCCAGTTCACGGTTGAAGGCGATGATGCCGCCGAACGCGGATTCGGTGTCGGTGGCGTAGGCCAGTTCGTACGCCTGGCGAATGCCGCCTTCAGCGTCCGGGCTCACGGCCACGCCGCACGGGTTGGCGTGCTTGACGATCACGCAGGCCGGCTTGACGAAGCTCTTCACGCATTCCAGCGCGGCGTCGGTATCGGCCACGTTGTTGTAGGACAGTTCTTTGCCTTGCAGTTGGGTCGCAGTGGCGATGCCCACTTCGGCAGGCTTGGCTTCCACGTAGAACGCCGCGCTCTGGTGCGGGTTCTCGCCGTAGCGCATTTCCTGGGCCTTGATGAACTGGCTGTTGAAGGTGCGCGGGAACTGGCTGCGGCCTTCTGTGCTCAGGGTTTCGGCGGCCTGGTTCACGGTGCCCATGTAGTTGGCGATCATGCCGTCGTAGGCGGCGGTGTGTTCGAACGCCTTGAGCATCAGGTCGAAACGCTGGGCGTAGGTCAGGCCGCCGGCTTTCAGGCTTTCCAGCACCTGGGCGTAGTCGCCGGCGTTGACCACGATGGCCACGTCTTTATGGTTCTTGGCCGCCGAGCGAACCATGGTCGGGCCGCCGATATCGATGTTTTCGATGGCGGTCGGCAGGTCGCAGCCCGGCTTGTTGATGGTGGCTTCGAACGGGTAGAGGTTGACGGCCACCAGGTCGATCGGCTTGATGCCGTGCTCGGTCATGATGGCGTCGTCGATGCCGCGACGGCCGAGGATGCCGCCGTGGATTTTCGGGTGCAGGGTCTTGACGCGACCGTCCATCATTTCTGCGAAGCCGGTGTAGTCCGCCACTTCCACTGCGGCCACGCCGTTGTCCTGCAGCAGCTTGAAGGTCCCGCCCGTGGAGAGGATTTCCACGCCCAGGGCTTCCAGCTCCCGGGCAAATTCGAGGATCCCGGTCTTGTCGGAGACACTGATCAAGGCGCGGCGGATCGGCAGGCGGGTAGTCTGGTCGGTCATTTCAATTTCCATCAAAAGCAAAGGAGTCAGCAAAAAAGGCGACCGGTTTTACGCGGGCGCCTTTCTGGTTTGATTGAATGCTTACAGCAAATCGTATTGCTTGAGCTTTTTGCGCAAGGTGCCACGGTTGAGGCCCAGCAGCTCACTGGCTTTGGTCTGGTTGCCCTTGACGTAGTTCATCACGCTTTCGAGCAGGGGCGCCTCGACTTCGGAGAGCACCAGGTTGTACACGTCCGTGACGGAAGCGCCCTCAAGGTGGGCGAAATAATTATGCAGCGCCTTCTCGACACTCCCGCGAAGGGTCTGGCCTTCTTCGCTCGGCGTGTTGAGGTGCTGTTTCAAATTGACGTTGTCGCTCACGGGTGTTGTTCCACTCACTAAAGTCTCGGTCATCATCGTCATGCGGCCACCCATTCTCCGTCCCCTGCTCTCAGGCTCTTGTCTCGTTCGGCAAAAAACTCACGAACGGCGGTGACCTGTGCTTGCGTTTCATCCAAACGATTGAACCCGGCGCGAAACTCCCTGGCGCCTGGCAGGGTTGCGAGATACCAACCCACATGCTTGCGAGCAATACGCACGCCCATCACCTCTCCATAGAAGGTGTGAAGTGCAGCCAGATGCTCTAGCAGAATACGTTCCACCTCGACCAGTTCCGGCGCCGGCAGGGCTTCACCCGTACGCAGGAAATGCTCGACCTCACGAAAAATCCACGGCCGCCCCTGGGCGGCCCGGCCAATCAACACACCATCGGCACCGGTGGCGTGCAGCACGCGCCGGGCTTTTTCGGCCGAGTCGATGTCGCCATTGGCAAATACCGGCATCGACACCGCCTGCTTGATCGCGGCGATGGTGTCGTACTCGGCTTCACCGGTGTAAAGGTCGGCGCGGGTGCGACCATGCACCGCCAGCGCTGTAATGCCTGCCTGTTCGGCGATCTTCGCCACCGTCAGGCCGTTCTTGTTGTCCCGGTCCCAGCCGGTACGAATCTTCAGGGTCACCGGCACATCCACTGCGGCAACAACGGCCTGCAGGATCTCGGCAACCAACTGCTCATCTTTCAACAGCGCGGAACCGGCGGCCTTGTTGCAGACCTTCTTGGCCGGGCAGCCCATGTTGATATCGATGATCTGTGCACCCAACTCCACGTTGGCCCGGGCCGCATCCGCCAGCATCTGCGCATCACCCCCGGCGATCTGGACCGAGCGGGGCTCGGGATCACCTTCGTGGATCATGCGCATCCGCGATTTGCGGGTGTTCCACAAGCTCATGTCGCTGGTGACCATTTCCGAGACTACTAGACCCGCGCCCAAACGCTTGCACAGCTGACGAAAGGGCTGGTCGGTGACGCCCGCCATCGGGGCGAGAATCAAGCCATTCTGCAATGTATATGGGCCGATGCGTACCGCCGACATAGGACTTCCCTGTTGTGGGGCCGGATCATTAGAGTTCGAAAAAGGGTTGGCATGATACCCGCTCTCGATGACTGGATAAAGGCTGAATTGGATAAAATCTGAACAGTTATTTCTTTATCGCCGCCGGTTTGGATGGGCGGTGCCCAGTCAATACTCCACCGTCAAGCGACGGTGCGTAGGCCGATTCACTCGGGCGAGTGGAAGCTCAGGCTGTAATTCACGGCTTTATTGCCTGGATCGAGGATGTCCAGGGAGATATGGATCGGGGTTTGCGATGGCATTTCGCTCACTCCGGCCAACTCGCCGCTCAGGTATTCGGCGGGCTTGAAGCGACGACTGGCAATCAGGTTGCCGTTGAGGTCGGCGAAACGCAGTTCCAGCAGCGGAAAGGGCTGGGAGAACGTCGCGCGGTTATAGATGATCGCATCCACCACCAGCGCCCCGGCGAACTCCGGGTGGCTGCGTACCACCAGGTTGCTGCTCTTGATATGGGCGATATCGACCCGCGACGGCACTGTGCAGCCCAGTGTCGGGCACAGTTGCTGGAACCACGGGCGGTAAGCGTCCTGGCGGGCCAGGTCGTCGAATTGATAGGCAATGTACTGCGCGGCCAGGCCGGCGGCTGCGATCAGTACCAGCAGCATCCAGATCAGGCGACGGCCCAGGCCCTGCGGGCGTTTTTGCGCGTACAGGTGCAGAGGGTCGTCTTCCAGGTCCTGGAGCAGGTCGTCATGGACGCCGGCCTCGGGACGTGGGCGCTTGCGACGGGATTGCGCGCGCTCTTCGGGCTCCGCTTCATCCGCTGCCGCTGTCAGGGGCGTGAATGGCGGGTCGATGTGTTCATCTTCCGGGGTTGAGCGCAGCGCGGGCTCATCGTCGAGGTGCAACGACATGGAGGGCTCGGTGCGCTGCCGGGTCGCAGGAGCTTTGGTCGGTTCAGGTTCGTCTTCAGCGGCGGAGGCGCGTTCTTCAGGCGGTTCGCTGAACAGGCTGGCGGCCCATTTCTCTTCTTCGGCCTTGACGGTTTCGCGGCTGGCGCTGAGAGCGTCTTCTTTCTGCCGGCGGTCGGCACCAGGCTGGCGGCGTTCCGCGCCTACGGGCAGCGTGTGCTGAATCTCGCGGCGTTCCAGCTTGGCCAGTTCCTGGTCCAGGTCCAGATTGTCCAGGTCCAGCTCTTCGGCGCTCCACTGCTTCTGGCTGATTGCCCGCTGTGGTTCAGGCGCGGCTTCGCGCACAGGCTCGATCGTGGCCGGTTGCTCCGGTGCAGGCGCCTGGGCGCGCTGCTCCAGCAGTTGGCGGGCAGCGTTGAAGACTTGCAGGCACGAGCCGCAGCGAACCACGCCGCGAGCCACGCTCAATTGGGCGTGGTTGACGCGAAAGCGGGTTTGGCAATGCGGGCACTGGGTGACGAAACTGTCGGTCATGCGGCCATCCGATTCAGGCAAGCGCTCATTCTAGCGCCGACGTCCGCTGATGCGTACCCAGCCATCACGGTTAGCGATCGGGTCCAGCTCGAAATCCTTGGCGTAGGCGGCGGCGACATCTTCGCCCTGCTCGGCGAGGATACCCGACAGCGCCAGGCGCCCGCCCGGCTTGACCAGGCTCGACAGTTGCGGCGCCAGGGACACCAGCGGGCCGGCGAGGATATTGGCGACCAGCACGTCGGCCTGCACCTGGGGCAAATCCTGCGGCAGGTAGAGCGGGAATTTTCCTTCAGGAATGTTGTTGCGCCCGGCGTTATCCCGGGACGCTTCCAAGGCCTGCACGTCGATGTCGGTGCCCACGGCTTCCTTGGCGCCCAGCAACAGGGCGGCAATCGCCAGGATCCCCGAGCCGCAGCCGAAATCCAGCACGTGGCTGTCGGTCAGGTCCTGGCCGTCCAGCCACTCCAGGCACAGCGCGGTAGTGGGGTGGGTGCCGGTGCCGAATGCCAGGCCCGGATCCAGCAGCAGGTTGACCGCGTTCGGCTCCGGGGCGGCATGCCAGCTCGGCACGATCCACAGGCGCTGGCCGAAGCGCATCGGCTGGAAGTTGTCCATCCAGCTGCGTTCCCAGTCCTGGTCTTCGATGATTTCGCTGTGATGCTCAGGCAATGGGCTGCCGGTGAGCAACTCCATATGGGCCAGTACGGCGGCGGCATCGGCGCCGTCTTCGAACAGGGCCAGCAGATGGGTGTGGGACCACAGCGGGGTGGTGTTCAGCTCGGGTTCGAAGATCGGCTGGTCTTCGGCGTCCATGAAGGTCACCGAGACGGCGCCCACTTCGAGGAAAGCGTCTTCGTAGGTTTCGGCTTGTTCTGGGCTGATGGCGAGACGGACTTGCAGCCAAGGCATGGCGGGCACCTTTGAAAAAAATGAGTGTGCAGCGGGGTAGGCTGCGAAAGCGCGCAAGTTTACGCGAGCGGCGGGCAGAAGACGACACTACTGACTGCACGCCGGTCAAATGTGGGAGGGGGCTTGCCCCCGATTGCAGTGTGTCAGTCTCAGCATCTGTAACTTATCCACCGCCATCGGGGGCAAGCCCCCTCCCACATTTTGACGGTGTACATCTTCAGAAAAGTAGAGGGCCCACAAACAACAAAGCCGCCCGAAGGCGGCTTTGTTGGGTGGAGCACTTACTGGTTGGCCAGTTTGTGTTCCAGGTAGTGAATGTTCACACCACCTTCGCAGAAGCCTTCATCACGAACCAGGTCCCGGTGCAGCGGGATGTTGGTCTTGATGCCGTCGACCACGATTTCGTCCAGGGCATTGCGCATACGGGCCATGGCCTCGTCGCGGGTCGCGCCCCAGGTGATCAGCTTGCCGATCAGCGAGTCGTAGTTGGACGGAACCTTGTAGCCGCTGTACAGGTGCGAATCCACACGTACGCCGTTGCCGCCGGGCGCGTGGAAATGCTTGACCAGGCCAGGGCTTGGGATAAAGGTCTTAGGGTCTTCGGCGTTGATCCGGCACTCCAGGGAGTGACCGTGGAGCTTCACGTCGTCCTGGGTGAAGGACAGCACGTTGCCGGCGGCGATGCTGAGCATCTCCTTGACGATGTCGATACCGGTGACCATCTCCGACACCGGGTGCTCTACCTGCACACGAGTGTTCATCTCGATGAAGTAGAAGCGGCCGTTCTCGTAGAGGAACTCGAAGGTGCCGGCGCCGCGGTAGTTGATGTCGATGCACGCCTTGACGCAGCGAGCCAGGACTTCCTGACGCGCTTTTTCATCCAGGCCCGGTGCCGGGGCTTCTTCCAGCACCTTCTGGTGACGACGTTGCAGCGAGCAATCGCGGTCGCCCAGGTGGATGGCGTGACCCTGGCCGTCGGACAGCACCTGCACTTCCACGTGACGTGGGTTGGTCAGGTACTTCTCCAGGTAGACCATCGGGTTGCCGAACCAGGCAGCCGCTTCGGATCGAGTCTGCTTGGCGGCTTCGATCAGTTCTTCTTCCTTGTGCACCACGCGCATGCCGCGACCACCACCGCCACCGGCGGCCTTGATGATCACCGGGTAGCCGACTTCGCGACCAATGCGCAGTGCGGTTTCCTCGTCTTCAGGCAGCGGGCCGTCGGAGCCAGGCACGGTTGGCACGCCGGCGGCGATCATGGCGTCCTTGGCCGATACCTTGTCGCCCATCAGGCGAATGGTTTCGGCTTTCGGGCCGATGAAGGCAAACCCGGATTTTTCCACCTGTTCGGCGAAATCGGCGTTTTCCGCGAGGAAGCCGTAGCCTGGGTGGATGCCATCAGCGCCGGTCACTTCAGCGGCGGCGATGATGTTCGAGACTTTCAGGTACGAGTTCGTGGCCAGTGGCGGGCCGATGCAGATGCTCTCGTCCGCCAGTTTCACGTGCATCAATTCGGTATCGGCCGTCGAGTAAACAGCGACGGTCTTGATGCCCTCTTCCTTACAGGCGCGCAGGATACGCAGCGCGATCTCGCCGCGGTTGGCGATCAGGACTTTTTGCAGTTTCTTCGCAGGTTTCAACATCGAAGGCGCTCCGCGGTTCAAACGATGGTGAACAGCGGCTGGTCGTACTCAACCGGCTGACCGTTTTCTACCAGGATGGATTCGATGACGCCGGCTTTTTCGGCCGTGATGTGGTTCATCATCTTCATCGCTTCAACGATGCAGATGGTGTCGCCCACTTTCACGGTCTTGCCTACTTCAACGAAGGCTGGCGAGGTCGGTGCCGGGGTGCGGTAGAACGTACCGACCATTGGCGACTTGACCACGAAACCGTTCAGCGCAGGGGCTGCCGGTGCGGCAGGTGCCGCGGCAGCAGCAGGCGCGGCGGCCGGAGCAGCAGCCGGTGCCGGTGCTTGCATCTGTGGTGCGTAGAACTGTTGGGCCGGGGTCTTGCTGTGGCGGCTGATCCGTACGGACTCTTCGCCTTCCTTGATTTCCAGCTCGTCGATACCGGATTCTTCCAGCAGTTCGATCAGTTTCTTAACTTTACGGATATCCATGAATCATCAACTCCCAAGGGTCGGTCAGGGGCGCTTGGCCTGTTCTTCAAGCTGTTCCAGGGCGGCCTCCAGGGCCAGTCGGTAACCGCTGGCGCCAAGGCCGCAGATCACTCCTACCGCAACGTCGGAGAAGTAGGAGTGATGGCGGAAAGGTTCGCGTTTGTGCACGTTCGATAAATGCACTTCGATGAATGGGATGCTCACCGCCAGCAGCGCGTCACGTAATGCAACGCTTGTGTGCGTAAAAGCGGCGGGATTGATCAGGATAAAGTCCACGCCTTCGCTACGGGCGGCATGGATGCGATCAATCAATTCATACTCGGCATTGCTTTGCAGGTAGAGCAGATGGTGGCCGGCTTCACGTGCCCGTCGTTCCAGGTCAAGGTTGATCTGATCGAGGGTTACTGCCCCGTAGACGCCCGGTTCACGGGTGCCGAGCAGGTTCAGGTTGGGTCCGTGAAGAACCAGTAAGGTCGCCATCGGCTGTTCCTTGTTATTGGTGTGGGCAAGGCAGAACCCGGCGACTATGCCGCAAAGCCTTTGTGACTGTCCAGTTCTATGCAGTAGGCGGCACGATTAGCGAGGATTGCGCAAAATTTGTGACTGGGGCCTGGGATCCGGTCATAGGTAATACGCCCTTGAATACTGTGGAGATCAAATGTGGGAGGGGGCTTGCTCCCGATTGCAGTGTGTCAGTCTCAGCTTCTGTAACTGATCCACCGCTATCGGGGGCAAGCCCCCTCCCACATTTTGATTTTCATTTGATTTTGGATCTTCATGGGGCGGGTCAGACGCGGAACGCCTGCACTGCCGTATTGAGCTGCCCACCCAGCACCAGCAAATGCTCACCCTGGCTGCGGCCCTGGCCGATGCGCAGCAAATTATCCTCGCCGAGCTGATGAATCCGCTCGCTGTTGTCGCGAATCTCACTCACGGCGCCACTTTGCTGCGCCGTTACATCGGCAATCCGCACGGCGGTGGCGGAAATGGTCTGGATCGCGCCGACGATTTCATCCAGCGCGCCATCCGCCGCCTGGGCTTGCTGGGCGGTGGCTTCGGCGTGTTCGACCTGGGCGCGCATGCCCTGCACCGATTGGTGCGCGGCGGTTTGCAGGCCGGTGATCAAGCCCTGGATCTCGGCGGTGGCGCCAGCGGTGCGTTGGGCCAGGGTGCGCACTTCGTCGGCGACCACGGCAAAGCCGCGCCCGGCCTCACCGGCGCGTGCGGCTTCGATGGCGGCGTTGAGCGCCAGCAGGTTGGTCTGGTCGGCAATCGAGCGGATCACGGTCAATACGCCGCCAATGGTGGCGGACTCCTCGGCAAGTTTCTCGATCATCTGCGCATTTTGCTGCACTTCACCCACCAGCGCGTGCAGGCCGGTGAGGCTCAGGCCGATCACGCGCTGGCCTTGCTCGACCGCCTGGCCCGCGCTGCGGCTGGCGCCGGCCGCCTGGCTGGCATCACCGGCGACTTGCTGGATGGTGGCCTCCAGTTCGCCCAGGGAGTCACGAATCTGCGCGGTATCCCCTGCCTGGCGTTCGGCGCCGTCGTGCAGGCCACTGCTCAGTTCGGCCAGGGCGCGGCTGCTGCCGGCCACTTCTTCGGCATTGCCACGGATGGTTCCCACCAGATCCACCAGGTAGGCGCGTAGACGGTTGAGGGACGCTTCGATGTCGCGCAGCTCGCGGTTGGTCTTGCCCAAGGTGATCGGCTGGCTGAAGTTGCCCTCGCCCCAGGTCGACAAGGCGGGGGCCAGGTTGGTCAGCACCCGCGCCAGGCGCCGTTGCAGGGTGTCGATCAACAGGGCGATCAGCAGAATCAGGCCGATCATCACGCCTTGCATCAGGCGCACTTCGCCCTGGATCTTGCCGTGTTGCGCACGCACCACCGGCTCGAGGCCGGCGATGGCCTGCTGAACGGCGGCGATTTTCAAGTGGGTGGCGGCGCCCAGGTCGGCACGCTGCTGGATCTGCGTGCGGGTGCGCTGGAGTTCGGCGGGGTAGCGGGCCAGCAGGCCGTTGAGTTCGCGCTTGAGGTCGACGCCGGTGTCCTGGGCTTCGGTTTTCGCGCTGTTTTCCAGGCCCATCAAGGCCGAAAAATCATCGGTGTTGGATTCTGCGCTGGCCTTTACCCCGAGTAATGGCAGTTGCTCCAGCAGGTCGGCCTGGCTGCGCATATTGCCGACTTCGCGTTCCACATCGTCCGCCAGTTCCGCGCGGCCGCTGCTCACCAGTTTGTCGCGGGCCAGGGACAGCTTGTCCAGGTGCAGTGAGGCCGCCAGCAGCGGTGGCAGGTAGCGCGCGGCTTCGGCGCTGTTGACGCCCATTGCGTATTGGCTCAACTGCTCCAGGTTGGCGCCCAGCTCCCGCTCGGCCTGCAGCAACAGGGCTTGTGGGTCACCTGCCAACTTACCGGCCGCCAGCAGGTCGGTCTTGCTGAAGGCATCCAGGTCCGCAAGGCTGGGGCGCAGGTTCTGCGCGAGATCGGCGGGCAGTTCATCCAGGTGCTGCAACAGGCTTTCCAGGCTCTGGCTGGCACTGCTCAAGCGCAATGCATCACCGCTGGCGAGGTAGTCGTCGATATTGCGCGCGGCCTGGTTCTGGAAGGTCTGTGACAGACCGAGGTAGCGTTCCATCAGCAAATAAGGTCGTTCCAGCGCCCGTTGCGACCACCACAGCGTCGCTCCAAGTGCCAGGCACACCGCCACCAGCAGGAGGGTATTGAGATTGGTCAGCAGCTTCAGGCGCATGCGGGGTATCAACCGACAGCAAAAGGTAAGTGCCTGAAGTTATTGCGTTTTCATTACAGGGTTATGACGGAATCACTGGATTCTGGTGAAAAGGTGGCACTTTGCTTTGATGTGCGCGCCGCTTGCACGCGGTTACGCCCGGCATCCTTGGCGCGGTACAGCGCCTCGTCGGCCTGGGCGGCCATCATCAGGCTGTCGGAGCCGTCACACAGCTCCACCACCCCGGCGCTGAAGGTGCACCACAAATCCTGCGGTTGCGCCGGGTAGTGAATCTCGGCAAAACGCCCACGAATTTCATCCAGCACCTTACAGGCCGAGTCCAGGTCGGTGTCGGGCATCACGATGGCGAACTCTTCACCGCCATAGCGGCCGATGTAGTCGGTCTTGCGCAGGCGCTGCTTGAGAAACAACGCCAGGCTCTTGATCACGCGGTCGCCCATGGGGTGGCCGTGGCTGTCATTGACCCGCTTGAAGTGGTCGATGTCGAGCATGGCAAAGCTCAGCGGCTTGTTCTCGCGGCGCGCGCGGAAGCTGCAGTCTTCGAGCAATTGCAGGATATGGGTGTGGTTGTACAGCCCGGTCAGGCTGTCACGCACCATCCGCGCCTTGAGGTTGCGCGCACGGGCGGCACGGTTGCGCACCGTGGTGATCAGGTGGCGCGGCTTGATCGGTTTGGTGAGGAAGTCGTCGCCGCCTTCGCTCATGGCGTCCAGTTGCTTGTCCAGGTCGTCTTCGGCCGACAGGTAGATGATCGGCACACTGACGTAACGGTCATTGTGGCGAATCACCTTGGCCAGTTCGGTGCCGGTACAGGCCGGCATGTACATGTCGAGGATGATCAGGTCGGGCTGGAAGTCTGCCAGCTCGGCCATGGCCTGGATCGGCTCGATCAAAGTGCGGGTGACGATGCCGGCACTGTTGAGCAAGCGCTCGGTGTGCAGCGCCTGGGCCCGCGAGTCATCGATGATCAGCACTTTGTACGGTTCGTACTGGGCGACGCAGGTCAGCACTTCGATCTTTTCCAGCAGGCTGGAGGCTTCCAGCGTGCCGGTAAGGAATTCCTGGCCGCCGGCGCGCACGGCGGCGAGGCGAGTGGGGGTGTCGGTTTCGTGCAGGCTGAAAAACAACAGCGGCAGCTTATGCTCCAGGCCTTCCTGGGCTTCGGCGGCGAGCTTGAGGCCCAGGCCGGTGCCGCAGAAGTCCACGTCCATCACGATCGCCGACGGCAGGCGCTCGGCCATGGACGCGCGAAACGCCGCGACGCTGTCCAGGGACTGGGCGCTCATGCCAAAGAATTCCAGCTGCTTGGCCAGGCGTTCGGCGCGGTCGTGATCGGCCAGCATTACGTAGATCGGCTTGCGCATCGGCGGCAGGAAGGTTTGTTCCAGCTGGTCGCCCTGGCGCAGGCCGGTGCGGGACAGGCGCTGCATCAAGCGGTTGAGCTCGGTGATCAACTGGCTGCTCAGGCGCCCGCGGTTTTCGTCCACGGCCTTGAGCGATTCGCCGATGTGCCGGGCCAGTTGGCCGTGCTCGGGCTGTTCGAAACGCTCGGCGAAGCGCTGCAGGCGCAGGTTGGCCTCGCTGAGTTCGGAGAGGTCGGCGCCTGACCATTCGCTGCGTTGCAGGCGCTGCCAGATCTCAAGAATTTGACGTGCCTGATGAATTACCCGCTGGGCAAAATGCTGCTTGAGACGCTCACGGCTGGGGTCTTCTGGCTCGGTCATATCCTGACTACTAGTGAGGGTGCATGCTGAGGTCGAACTGATGGCTCTATGCTAGCACCTCTTTTCAATGGGATGAGTGTCATATGTCAATTAACTGCGTGTCCCTGATATTCAGTGGGTGACCTGACGGTCGCGCAGCTTAAAAAGCGTGCATCCTTTATAGTCGAATGCTTGCCGCATGCACGTTTGGTGAAAAGCCCCGCATGGGCGGGCACGATGGGGTAGGGTTGTGGTCGGAGTGTTTGAACGCACGCCCTCAATTCAAGTGCATGAACTCAAGTGATTGAAAGGATATCGCCATGCTGGACTGGAAAAACCGTGCGGGCAGTGCCAAAGGCCCTGCCCCTGAGCCCAAGTCGGCCAACCGCAGCTATTTTCGTACCCTGCTGATGAGCCGAGCCGTGCTCAGCGTGCTCGGCCTGTATCTGTTGGTTACCGGCGCCCTGGGTTGGTACTGGAGCGAAGAGCCGGCGCTGTTCCCGGTCCAGCAGAACGCGCAGCTTGCTGCCGAGAAGGAAGGCAAGCAGATGGTGGTGGGCTATACCACCGTCGAAACCCTCAAGACCGTGGTCGGCACGTTGCTGAACAAGCCCGGTGGCTATATTTCCAACGACCGTTTCCCGCCGGGCCTGTGGATGGACAACATGCCCAGCTGGGAATACGGCGTGCTGGTGCAGGTGCGCGACCTGACCCGCGCCCTGCGTAAAGACTTCGCCCGCTCCCAGTCGCAGTCGGCCGAAGACGCCGATCTGGCCAAGGCCGAGCCGCGTTTCAACTTCGACAACAAGAGCTGGGTGCTGCCGTCCAGTGAGTCGGAGTACCAGGAAGGCATCAACTCCCTGAACCGCTATGAAGCGCGCCTGTCCGACCCGAATCAGCGTGGCGCCTTGTTCTATGCCCGCGCCGACAACCTGAACAACTGGCTGGGCGATGTGGCCACTCGCCTGGGTTCGCTGTCGCAACGCCTGTCGGCCAGCGTCGGCCGGGTCAAATTGAACACCGCACTGAAAACCGAAGCCCTGGCGCCGGGTGAAGTGCCGCAGGTCGACGAAGAAGTGGTGGAAACCCCATGGATGCAGATCGATAACGTGTTCTACGAGGCCCGTGGCCAGGCCTGGGCGCTGTCCCACCTGTTGCGTGCCATCGAAGTCGACTTTGCCGACGTACTGGCTAAGAAAAACGCCACCGTCAGCGTGCGCCAGATCATTCGTGAGCTGGAGGCTTCGCAAGAGCCGGTCTGGAGCCCGATGATCCTCAACGGCAGCGGTTTCGGCGTGTTGGCTAACCATTCGCTGGTCATGGCCAACTACATTTCCCGGGCCAACGCGGCGGTGATCGATTTGCGTCAACTGCTCAACCAGGGTTGATGATGGACGCTGCTCAAAACGAGGCCGCGCACCGTGCGGCCTCCGATGCCGAACTGATCTGCTGGGTCGACGAGCAGGACAACCTGCTCGGCCACCTCGTCAGGTCCGATTTGCGCCAGCGCGGCCTGATCGGCCGTTGCACCTTTATCTTCCTGTTCAATTCCAAGGGTGAGCTGTGCGTGCATCGGCGCACCCTGAGCAAGGCCCTGTACCCGGGGTTCTGGGATACGGCGGCGGGCGGGATGGTTGCGGCGGGCGAGTCCTACGCGGTGTCGGCGGCCCGCGAGCTGGAAGAAGAGTTGGGTGTCGGCGGGGTGGAATTGATCGAGCATGACCATTTCTACTTTGAGGATGGCAACAGCCGGCTCTGGTGCAAATCCTACTCGGCGACCTGGGACGGTCCCCTTCGCCTGCAACCTGAAGAGGTCATGGAAGCGCGCTTTTTGCCCGTGGAAACGGTCCTGCAGGAAGCCGAGCACAAGCCTTACTGCCCGGACGCCCAGGAGGGCTTGCGGCGCTATCTGGCCTCACGTCGCTAAAGCTGCATAAATTGGCACCATTTGGCTCTTAGCAAGTGGGCTTTTTGCCGTTACACTGCGCGACTTTTCACCCGAACCGCCTTGGCGGCTCGGTAGCGCTGCCCCTGCCTGAGTGGGGCTTCGCGGTCGGTCGTCCCTTAGCGGAGGCCGATCAGTCTTTGTCCTCCCAAGAGGATTGCCGGTGGCCAAAAAAGCCGCATCCTTCGCCGCCCTTGGTGGCCTGGTATTTTCCACCGACGCAGGTCGACACTGCCCGGACTGTCGTCAGCCCGTGGATTCGTGTACCTGCAAACAGACCCTGATCCCCGAAGGCGACGGTATTGCCCGCGTGCGCCGCGAAAGCAAAGGCCGTGGCGGCAAGACGGTGACCACCATCACCGGGGTGCCGTTGGCCGAAGAGCCGCTCAAGGCACTGGCCACCACGCTGAAAAAGCGCTGTGGCACCGGTGGCGCGTTGAAAGACGGTGTCATCGAGATCCAGGGCGATCACGTCGAACTGCTGTTGGCCGAGCTGATCAGGCTGGGTTACAAGGCCAAGAAGTCCGGCGGCTGAAAGCCTCTTCCCAACCTGTGTCTAAACTCTGTCCTGCGAGTGGGGTCTACCTTGCTTACAGGCAAATCGTCATTTTCATTCTTTAGACTGCGCCAGCCTCGAACGAGAGGCGGCGCCTTCGCCTTCATTTATAGGGGACTTCGATGTCCGTACGACGCACACGCAAAGACGATGGCAGCCAATGGACAGTTGCGGACAGCCGCAGTGTTTACGGGATTCGCCATTGGGGGGCCGGGTATTTCGCGATCAATGATGCCGGTCGCGTTGAAGTCCGTCCGAACGGCCCGAACAGCACACCCGTCGACCTTTACGAGCAAGTGGACGAGCTGCGCAAGAGCGGTCTTTCCCTGCCGCTGCTGGTGCGTTTTCCCGACATCCTGCAAGACCGTGTACGCCAGCTGACCGGCGCTTTCGACGCCAACATCGAGCGCCTGGAATACCAGAGCAAGTACACCGCGCTGTACCCGATCAAGGTGAACCAGCAGGAAGCGGTGATCGAGAACATCATCGCCACCCAGAACGTTTCCATCGGCCTCGAAGCCGGCTCCAAGCCTGAGCTGCTGGCCGTGCTGGCCCTGGCGCCGAAGGGCGGCACCATCGTCTGCAACGGTTACAAGGACCGCGAGTTCATCCGCCTGGCGCTGATGGGCCAGAAGCTCGGCCACAACGTGTTTATCGTGATCGAGAAAGAATCCGAAGTTGAACTGGTGATCGAAGAGGCCGCCAGCCTCAAGGTCAAGCCACAGGTGGGCCTGCGCGTGCGCCTGTCGTCCCTGGCGTCGAGCAAGTGGGCGGACACCGGTGGCGAGAAGTCCAAGTTCGGCTTGTCGGCGGCGCAGCTGCTGTCGGTGGTCGAGCGCTTCCGCGCGGCGGGCCTGGACCAGGGCATCCGCCTGCTGCACTTCCACATGGGTTCGCAGATCGCCAACCTGGCCGACTACCAGCATGGGTTCAAGGAAGCCATTCGTTACTACGGCGAACTGCGCAACCTCGGCCTGCCGGTGGACCACATCGACGTGGGCGGCGGCCTGGGCGTGGACTACGACGGTACCCACTCGCGTAACGCCAGCTCGATCAACTACGACATGGACGACTACGCCGGTGTGGTCGTGGGCATGCTCAAGGAATTCTGCGACGCCCAGAGCCTGCCGCACCCGAATATCTTCTCCGAAAGCGGCCGCTCCCTGACCGCCCACCACGCCATGCTGGTGGTGCAGGTCACCGACGTCGAGAAACACAACGACGAAATCCCGGTCATCGAAAACAAGGAAAGCCTGCCCGAAACCGTGCAATGGCTGGTGGACCTGCTCGGCCCGACCGATATCGAAATGGTCACCGAAACCTACTGGCGCGCCACTCACTACATGAGCGATGTGGCCACCCAGTACGCCGACGGCAAACTGACCCTGGCCGAGAAGGCCCTGGCCGAACAGTGCTACTTCGCCGTGTGCCGCCGCCTGCACAACTCGTTGAAAGCCCGCCAGCGCTCGCATCGCCAGGTGCTGGACGAACTCAACGACAAGCTGGCCGACAAGTACATCTGCAACTTCTCGGTGTTCCAGAGCCTGCCGGACACCTGGGCCATCGGCCAGGTACTGCCGATCCTGCCGCTGCACCGTCTAGACGAAGAGCCGCTGCGCCGCGCCGTGCTGCAAGACCTGACCTGCGACTCCGACGGCAAGATCAAGCAGTACGTTGACGAGCAGAGCATCGAGACCAGCCTGCCGGTGCACGCCTTGAATGAAGGCGAAGACTACCTGCTGGGCATCTTCCTGGTGGGCGCCTACCAGGAAATCCTCGGCGACATGCACAACCTGTTCGGTGACACCGACTCGGTGAACATCTACCAGCGCGAAGACGGTTCGGTGTACAGCGCCGGCATCGAGACCCACGACACCATCGAAGACATGCTGCGCTATGTGCACTTGTCGCCGGAGGAGTTGATGACTCACTACCGTGACAAGTGCGCCAGCGCGAAGATCAGTGCCAGTGAGCGTACGCAGTTTCTGGATGCGTTGCGGTTGGGGCTGACACGGTCTTCTTACCTGTCTTCCTGACACTGGGTTGAATGACGTGCGGTGCTTCTCGCGGATCAGTGCGCGACCAGGCACAGATTGACCGGGCATTGACCCGGGTTGAATTCAAGGACAACCCGGTCAATCTTGTCAGCATTGCCGCTGGAACGCGCCACCGTGACACCTCTGCTGTTGATGGGCAGTTCAATCTGTGCATTTGGAGCGAGGGGGTGAAATTCGGTCCCTTGGATCACCGTCAGGTTGGACTGGCTACTGTTTGTGACCCGCAATGTGCCCGCCACCGTGTTGGGCCCTTGCCCATTGGTGCATCCGGCGATGGTTGCCAGCGTGCAAGCGGCGGCGACCCATAGCGCTTTTTTGATGTTCATATCCGACTCTCCTTGAAGGTATGGAATGGGTTTTACCCACGGCCATTCAACGCCTGGAGTGCCGGTTTGTAACCTGTCAGAACTAACAGGTAGGTTCAGTGGGCGCGGGGCCGAACCATTCACTCCGCTGCTTGAGCCGCCAGGCGATGACCCCCAGGGTCAGGCTGCGCAGTGCCATGAACAGCAGAAAGGTTATCCACAGTCCGTGATTGCCCTGGCCCTGCAATGCCCAGGCGACGGGCAGTGTCAGCAGCAACGTCAGCAGCATCCCATTGCGCATCTCCCGCGCGCGCGTAGCGCCGATAAACAGCCCATCCAGTAGATAACTCCACACCGCAATCAACGGCAGTACCGCCAGGTACGGCAAGTAGAGGTCGGCGGTTTCGCGCACGCTGGAGATATCGGTCTGCATGGCGATAAACAGGTGGCCGGCGAGGGTGAACAGCAGGGCAAAGCCGACGCTGGCGATCAGTGACCAGCCGCCCGCGACTATCAGTGAGCGCCGCAACGCTTGGCGATCACGGGCACCGAGGGCATGGCCGCACAGGGCTTCGACTGCGTGGGCCAACCCGTCCAGCGCGTGGGCCGTCAGCAGCAGGCCGTTGAGCAGCAGCGCGTTGGCCGCCACGGTGGCATCGCCCAGGCGTGCGCCTTGCACCGTGATCATGAAAAACACCGACTGCAACGCCAGGCTGCGGATAAAAATGTCGCGGTTCACCGCCAGCAACGGGCGCCAGCTTTGCCACACCTTGAGTGCGGCCCAGGCGATATGCCCGGGGTAGGCGCGCAGGGCTTTTTGCGTGAGGGCAAGGCCAAGCAGGGCGCCGGTCCATTCGGCGATCACCGACGCGCGGGCCGAGCCGACCACGCCCCAGTCCAGGCCCAATACGAACCACAGGTTCAGGGCAATATTCACCAGGTTGGTGGTCAGCAGAATCGCCAGCGGCGCCCGGGCGTTTTGCGTACCGAGGAACCAGCCTACCAGCGCATAGCTGGCCAGCGCAGCGGGCAGGCCGAACAGACGCGCGTGGAAGAACTCACGGGTCAGTTGGTTGAGTTCGGGGGACGGTTGCATCCACTCCAGCGCCAGATGGCTCAGCGAGATGCCGACGGTGCCCAGCAGCATCGCCAGCCCCAGCGCCAGCAACAGGCCTTGCAGCAGGATTTGCCGCAGTGCCGCCCCATCATTGCGGCCCGCAGCCTGGGCAGCGAACCCTGTGGAGCCCATGCGCAAAAAGCCCATGGCCCAGGCGAGGAAGGTATACAAGCTGGCGCCGACGGCCACGGCGCCCAGTTGGTGGGCGTGAGGCAGGTGGCCGATGACCATGCTGTCGACCAGTGCAACCAACGGCACGGAGATGTTCGACAGGATCATCGGCGCAGCCAAAGCCCATACGCGGCGATGGGTAGGGCGGTGGCGCCAGTCGGTGAGTAAGGTGGACATGCAGGCTCCTTGGGGGAACGGCATTGTAACCGCCCCTCCCACATGTTGATCTCCTATGTCCGTGGGATTTGGCTGGGACTTGAGAACGTTGAGAACCAACTCACCCTCCGTCGGTCAATGTGACCAGCGCCACATCGGCTTGGCCGGCGCTGATATATAGTTCACCCCTCGGTTCCCTCTGACTACGAGTGCCCCATGCTTAACAAAGGATTGTTCCTGGCCTGTGCGCTGGCCCTGCTGAGCGCCTGCGATTCCTCAGATAAACCGGCTGCACCGCCTGCGCCCACCGTGTCGGCAGCGCCGAAACCGGCCAAGGCGGCGGTGGACGTGGCGGCATTGAAGCAGCGCTATGCCGGGCGTGAGTTGAGTGTGGTGGACGTGTCCGAGGTGCAGTTGGACGGGGCCAGTACCTTGTCGGTGAGCTTTTCCATTCCGTTGGATCCGGAGCAGAAGTTTGCCGACAAACTCCATCTGGTCGACAGTAAGTCCGGCAAGGTCGACGGCGCCTGGGAGCTGTCCGATAACCTCATGGAACTGCGCCTGCGTCACCTGGAGCCCCAGCGCAAACTGGTGCTGACGGTGGATGCCGGGGTGAAGGCGGTCAACGCCAACACGCTCGCCGCCGAGTACATCGCGCGCCTGGAAACCCGTGACCTGCAAGCCACCGTCGGCTTCGCCAGCCGTGGCACATTGTTGCCGACGCGCCTGGCCGAAGGCCTGCCGGTAATCGCGTTGAACGTCGACAAGATCGACGTTGAGTTCTTCCGTATCAAGCCCGAATCCCTGCCGTCGTTCCTGGCACAGTGGGGGCGCAATACCAGCCTGCAAAGTTATGAATCCCGCGAACTGCTGCCGCTGGCCGACCTGGTCTACGGCGGCCGTTTCGACCTGAACCCGGCGCGCAATACCCGTGAAACCCTGCTGCTGCCGATCGCCGGCCTCAAGCCATTGCAGCAGCCGGGCGTGTACCTGGCGGTGATGCGTGCCTCGGGCACCTACAACTATTCGCAACCGGCCACGCTGTTTACCTTGAGCGATATCGGCCTGTCGGTGCACCGCTACGCCAATCGCCTGGATGTGTTTACCCAGGCGCTGGAAGGTGGCAAGGCATTGGATGGCGTCGACCTCGAAGTGCTCGATGCCGATGGCCGTGTGCTGGGCCAGGGCAAGACCGAGAAGGGCGGTCACGCTGAACTGCCGTTGCCGAAAAAGGCCCAGGTGCTGCTGGCCAAGCAGGGCGAGCAGACCAGTCTGCTGCGCCTGGACAGCGCTGCGCTGGATCTGGCCGAGTTCGATATCGGCGGCCAACCCTCCCATCCGTTGCAGTTCTTTGTGTTTGGCCCGCGCGACCTGTATCGCCCCGGCGAAACCGTGCTGCTCAACGCCCTGCTGCGCGACAAGGACGGCAACGCCGTCAAGCCGCAACCGGTGAGCGTCGAAGTGCGTCGCCCGGATGAGCAGGTGAGCCGCAAGTTCGTCTGGGATGCCGACGCCTCCGGCCTCTACCAATATCAACTGCAACTGGCGGGCGAAGCACCGACCGGGCGTTGGCAGTTGGTGTTCGACCTGGGCGATGGCAAGCCGCAGCTGTATGAATTCCTCGTCGAAGACTTCCTGCCCGAGCGCCTGGCGCTGGAACTCAAGGGCAGCGACACGGCATTGAGCCCGGCGGATAACCCGGTGATCAAGGTCAATGGTCGCTACCTCTATGGTGCGCCGGCGTCGGGCAATCGCGTCAGCGGGCAAGTCTATGTGCGCCCCCTGCGCGAAGCGGTCAAGTCGCTGCCGGGCTATCAATTCGGCTCCGTCACCGAAGAGGAACTGAGCCAGGACTTCGAGCTGGACGAAAGCGTGCTCGACGCCAAGGGCCAGGAAGACTTGACCCTGGAAAGCAAATGGGCGGAGGCCAAATCTCCCCTGCAACTGATCGTGCAGGCCAGCCTGCACGAGTCGGGCGGGCGGCCGATCACCCGGCGCCTGGTACAGCCGATCTGGCCGGCCGAGCAACTGCCGGGCCTGCGTGGCCTGTTTGACGGCAAGGAAACCAATGGTGACGGCCCGGCAGAGTTCGAAGTGCTGCTGGCCAACCAGGACGGGCAGAAACTCGCCGCGCAAAACCTCAAGGTCCGCCTGGTGCGCGAGCGCCGTGACTACTACTGGAACTACTCCGACAGCGATGGCTGGAGCTATCACTACAATGAGAAATTCCTCAACCTCGATGAACAGACCCTGAACATCAAGGCCGGCGATACTGCCAAGGTCAGCTTTCAGGTGGAGTGGGGCCCGTACCGCGTCGAGGTCGAAGACCCGCAGACCGGCCTGGTCAGCAGCCTGCGCTTCTGGGCCGGCTACCAGGCCCAGGACAACACCGAAGGCGGTGCCGTGCGGCCCGATCAGGTCAAGCTGGCGCTGGATAAACCCGCCTATGGCGACGGCGACACCGCCAACGTCACGGTCACGCCGCCGGCTGCCGGTAAAGGCTACCTGCTGGTGGAATCCGCCGAAGGGCCGCTGTGGTGGCAGGAAATCGACGTGCCGGCCGAAGGCAAAAGCTTTGCCGTGAAGCTTGATCCGAAATGGTCGCGCCATGACCTGTACGTCAGCGCCCTGGTGATTCGCCCCGGCGAGCGCAAAGCCAATATCACCCCCAAGCGTGCGGTAGGCCTGCTGCATCTGCCGCTGGATCGCACCCAGCGCAAGCTTGGCGTGACCCTGACCGCGCCGGAAAAAATGCGCCCCAAACAACCGCTGACGGTGAAGATCGCCGCCAAGAACGCCGATGGCAGCGTGCCGAAACAGGTGCACGTGCTGGTGGCAGCGGTGGACGTGGGCATCCTCAATATCACCGAGTATCCGACACCGGATCCGTATTCCAGCCTGTTCGGCCGCAAGGCCTATGGCGTGGACCAGTTCGATATCTACGGCCAGTTGATCGAAGCCGGGCAGGGCCGCCTGGCCAGCCTGGCCTTTGGGGGTGACGCCGCGCTGGCCAAGGGCGGCAAGCGTCCGGACACCAGCGTGACCATCGTCGCCCTGCAAAGCGCGCCGGTGACCTTGAATGAGCAGGGCGAGGGTGAAGTCAGCGTCAACATCCCCGACTTCAACGGTGAACTGCGCCTGATGGCCCAGGCCTGGAGCGACGACCGCTACGGCATGGCCGAAGGCAAGACCGTGATCGCCGCGCCGCTGATCGCCGAGCTGTCGGCGCCGCGCTTCCTCGCCGGCGGTGACCAGACCACACTGGCCCTGGACCTGTCCAACCTGTCGGGCAAGGCGCAGAAACTCGATGTGCAACTGAGTGCCGAAGGGCAGTTGGAGTTGGTCAACACGGGCGCGCAAACCGTCGAGCTCAAGCAAGGCCAGCGCACCACCCTGCGTATCCCGGTGAAAGCCTGGGGTGGTTTGGGTCAAGGCAAGGTGAAGGTTACGGTCAATGGCCTGGACCTGCCCGGTGAGCACCTGCCGCCGTTCAGCCGCGAATGGACCCTGGGCGTGCGCCCGGCCTACCCGGCGTTGCTCAAGCATTACCGCGCGGTGCTCAAGGGCGAGCCGTGGAGCCTGCCCGCCGGCGCATTGGATCAATTCGATGCCTCTGGGCGTGAGGCGCTGCTGAGCCTGTCGAGCCGGCCGCCGCTGAACCTGGGTGCGCAGATCTCGGCGCTCAAGGCCTACCCGTATGGGTGCCTGGAGCAGACCGCCAGTGGTCTGTACCCGTCGCTGTATGCCGACGACGCGCTGCTCAAGCGCCTGAGCATCAAGGGCGAGCCGGATGCCGAGCGCAAACGCAAGATCGAACTGGGCATCGAACGCCTGCTGGGCATGCAGCGCTACAACGGCAGCTTCGGTTTGTGGGGCGCCGACGGCGAAGAGGAATATTGGCTGACGGCTTATGTCACCGACTTCTTGTTGCGTGCCCGTGACCAGGGCTTCGCGGTACCGCCCGAAGCGCTGAAAAAAGCCAGCGAGCGCCTGCTGCGTTATGTGCAGGAGCGTAACCTGATCGAAGTCGACTACAGCGACAACGCCGACCACACGCGCTTTGCCGTGCAGGCCTACGCCGGCATGGTACTGGCGCGCAGTCAGCAGGCGCCGTTGGGGGCGCTGCGCAGTATTTTCGAGCGGCGCAGCGACGCGCGTTCCGGGTTGCCGTTGGTGCAGTTGTCCATCGCATTACAGAAGATGGGTGACCAGCCCCGCGCGGATCAGGCCTTGCTGGCCGGCCTGGCGGCGCAACGCAGCGCCAAGGAATGGCTGGCCGACTACGGCAGCCCGCTGCGCGACCAGGCGATGATCCTGGCGTTGCTGGAAGAAAACGACTTGGCCAAGGGCAAGCGTGAGGAACGTTTGTTTACCCTGTCGGACCAATTGGCGGCCAGCCCGTACCTGTCGACCCAGGAGCGCAATTCGCTGTTCCTGGCCGGGCGCCTGGGGTTCGCCCAGCCCGAGTCTGCCTGGAAGGTCCTGCTCAATGGCAGCGGTGGGGAACATGAGCTGAACAATCAACAGTCGACGCTGGACCTGGAAGGCAAGCTGCTTTCTGGCGATCTGAACCTGACCAATCAGGGCGATGTGCCGGTCTACCAGCAACTGACGATCTCGGGTTATCCCCAGGTGCCACCGGCACCGGGTGGCGACAACTTGAGCATCCGCCGGGAATACCTGGGCATGAATGGCCAACCGCTGAACCTGCGCAACCTCAATAGCGGCGACCTGGTGCTGGTGCACCTGGCGGTGAGCGCCAGGGAGCGTGTGCCGGATGCCTTGGTGGTGGACCTGTTGCCTGCGGGCCTGGAGCTGGAAAACCAGAACCTGGCACAAAGCGCGGCCAGCCTGGAAAACGCCAGCAGCCAGGTGAAGGAATGGCGTGAGTCGATGCAGAACGCGGCGCTCAAGCATCAGGAGTTTCGTGATGATCGTTACGTGGCGGCCATCAACCTTGACGGCGATGGCACCACGCACTTGCTGTACCTGGCCCGTGCCGTGACACCGGGCACTTACCGCGTGCCGCCGCCGCAGGTGGAGTCGATGTACCGGCCGAACTGGCAGGCGGTGGGGGAGACGCCGGCGGATCTGGTGATCAAGGGACGCTGAGACGGCGCTGGCAGATACCGTCTTATCCGCACCGCGCAAACCCTACGGATTTGTGCGGTGTTGGATAAGACGGTATCTACGGGATGAGGAGATGGGTTCAGTGCACGACCCAGCTGAGCAGCCACAGGCCAAGTAACAGCCAGATCACCCCGAAGATGATCGAAGCGCGCATGAAGGCGCGTACGGCTGAGTACAGAAACAGCAGGCCGACGATCAGGGTGAGGATGCTGATGATCGAGGTGTCCATGCCCAATGTGCGTGACAAGCCTTCGACAAAGTTGCCGCCTGCGTGGGTCAAGGCTCCGAACAATCCGCTGAGCCCGTCGACGATAAAGCGGATGACGGAACCGAGCGCCTGGCCCAACCATTCGAAAAAGCTTTCTACCTGCATATGTGTGTCCTGATAAGAAGGTGGGCGTATCTGTGCCTTTGGTTGTTGTTGCAACAGGCTAGTTCCCTACAAGCATAGAGGTTTGCCCGCTTGAATTTGCGTTTACTTGTCCGTTGGGCCCTGGCGAGCCTGGTCTTGATGATTGCCCTGCTGTGGCTGGCCGATCGTATCTGGCCGTTGCCGTTGCCCAAGGACGACTTGGCGCGGGTAGTGCTGGCCGAGGATGGCACGCCGTTGTGGCGGTTTGCCGATGCCAACGGTGTGTGGCGTTATCCGGTGCAAACCAGCGAAGTGTCGCCGTATTACCTCGATGCACTGCTCACCTACGAAGACCGCTGGTTCTATCAGCATCCCGGTGTTAACCCGTTGGCGCTGGTGCGGGCGACGTGGCAGAACCTGACGGGCGCGCGGGTGGTGTCGGGTGGCAGTACGTTGTCGATGCAGGTGGCGCGCCTGCTGGATCCTCACTCGCGGACCTTCCACGGCAAGTTGCGCCAACTGTGGCGTACGGCGCAGTTGGAGTGGCACCTGTCCAAGGAACAGATTCTCAACCTGTACCTGAACCGCGCGCCGTTCGGCGGCACGTTGCAGGGCGTGGCGGCCGCCAGCTGGGCGTACCTGGGCAAGTCCCCGGCACAACTGACCCACGCCGAAGCCGCTTTGCTCGCGGTATTGCCCCAGGCGCCGAGCCGCCTGCGCCCGGATCGCCATCCGCAACGCGCCCAGGAAGCCCGCGACAAAGTGCTGCGCCGCCTCGCCGAGTTCCAGGTGTGGCCACAAGCGGCCGTCGACGAAGCGCTGGAAGAGCCGTTGCTGCTCGCCCCGCGCCTGGAGCCGAGCCTGGCGCCGCTGCTTGCCCGCCGCCTGAACCGTCCGGACAGCCCGCCGCTGATTCGCACCACGCTGGATGCCGCCCTGCAACGCCGTCTTGAAGACCTGTTGCTGGGCTGGCGTGCGCGGTTGCCGGAATACACCTCGGCCGCGATCCTGGTGGTGGAAGAAGAAAACATGGCCGTGCGCGCTTACCTGGGGTCAGTGGACATCAACGACGCCAAGCGCTTTGGCCATGTGGACATGATCAGCGCGCTACGTTCGCCGGGCTCTACCTTGAAGCCGTTCCTGTATGGCATGGCCCTGGACGAGGGCCTGATTCACTCCGAATCGCTGTTGCAGGATGTGCCCCGGCGTTATGGCGATTATCGCCCGGGCAACTTTTCCATGGGCTTTACCGGCGCAGTGCCGGCGAGCACGGCGCTGTCCAGTTCGCTGAACCTGCCGGCGGTGCAGTTGCTGGAAGCGTACGGGCCCAAGCGGTTTGCCGCGCAGATGCGCATCGGCGGCGTGCCATTGGCCCTGCCGGCGTTGGCCGAGCCCAACCTGGCGCTGATCCTCGGCGGCGCGGGTAGCCGCCTGGAGGATCTGGTCAGTGGCTACAGCGCCTTCGCCCGCAACGGCAGGAGCGCCACCCTTCGATTACAGCCGGACGATACGCTTAGAGAACGGCCCTTGCTGTCGCCAGGGGCCGCCTGGATTGTTCGGCGCATCCTCAGTGGCCAGGCGCGGCCTGATCGCGACCCGCGTGCCGAGCTGGTGCAGCGTCCGGTCCTGGCCTGGAAAACCGGGACCAGCTACGGTTTTCGCGATGCCTGGGCGATTGGCGTCGGGCCGCGCTATTTGATCGGTGTGTGGATCGGTCGCCCGGACGGCACGCCGGTGCCGGGGCAGTTCGGTTTGGCCTCGGCGGCGCCGCTGATGTTGCAGGTGCATGACGTGCTGACCAATCGCGACAGCCAGCGCGGCATCAGCGCGCAGGTGGTGGCGGTGCCGACCAATGTCGGCGTGGCGGCGATCTGTTGGCCGCTTGGCCAGCCCATGAACCGCAGCGATCCGAATTGCCGCCGCCAGCGCTTTGCCTGGACCCTGGACAACACCACGCCGCCGACCTTGCAGGCGCTGGATCAGCCGTTGAGTGTGGGCTTGATGGAAAGCGTCTGGGTCAACGCCAAGGGCTTGAGGGTGGATGCCCATTGCCCCGGCGCGGTGTCTAAAAATATCGCCTTGTGGCCCGCGCCCCTGGAGCCATGGTTGCCCAGGATCGAGCGCCGTGAAGCGCGGATTCCCGCCGCCGACCCCGACTGCCCGCCACCGGCGCTGGCGGCGTCCTCGCCGCTGTCGATTGTCGGCGTGCGCGAAGGCGACCAACTGCGCCTGCCCGCCGCCAGCCAGCAAACCCTGCGCCTCAAGCTTTCCGCCCTGGGCGGCAGCGGCCGGCGCTGGTGGTTCCTCAACGGCGCCCCCCTGGGCGACAGCGCCAACCAGGACAGCATCAATGCCAGTTTCGAGCGCTTGGGCCGCTACCAACTCAGCGTCCTCGACGAAGCCGGCCAGACCGCCCGGCTCGAATTCAGCGTGGTGGATTAGGGCCTCATCGGCGGCAGGTCGAATCGTCGCACCACCGCTATTCACTTGCCTTCACTCTCCATCCCCCTGAAGCTATACCCATTCAGGAGCCCCCCATGAACCTCGAACACCTCACCGAACGCCTGCACCGCATTCGCGATACCAACGACTGGAAGCAATTCCACAGCCCGAAGAACCTGGCCATGGCCGCCAGCGTGGAAATGGCCGAACTGGTGGAAATCTTCCAGTGGCTCACCGAAGACCAGTCCCGCCGGTTACCCGCCGACAAACTTGCCCACGCCGGCCAGGAAGTGGGCGATATCGTGCTGTACCTGCTGTTGCTGTGCAGCGAGCTGGGCCTGGACATGAACGAGGTGGTGCGCGCCAAACTGGCCGACAGCGAGCGGCGGTTTACCCATGAGTGACCGGCATTTCGACCAGTTGGCCACGCGCTTCGCCGAGAAAATCTACGGTGGCGCAAAAGGCGCGATTCGCCTGGCAGTGCTCCAGGCCGACCTGGCTGAGGCCCTGCCGGAGCGTCCGTTGCGCGTGCTGGATATCGGCGCGGGCCTGGGGCATATGTCGCTGTGGCTGGCCGAGCGCGGCCATCAGGTGACTCTGGCCGAGCCCGCCGAGCCGATGCTCGAGGGCGCGCGCCAACGCTTCGCCGAGGCCGGGCAGGACGCCACCTTTATCCACGCGCCGTGGCAAGACTTGCTCGGCCAGCTCACCGAGCCCTACGACTTGGTGCTGTGCCACGCCGTGCTGGAATGGCTGGCCGAACCCCACGGGATCCTGCCGGTGCTGCACCAGCTGACGCTGCCCGGTGGCTGGTTGTCGCTTGCGTTCTACAACCGCGATGCACTGATTTATCGCAACCTGCTCAAAGGCCATTTCCGCAAGATGCGCAAGAATGACATGGCCGGCGAAAAGCAGAGCCTGACCCCGCAACAGCCCCTCGACCCGCGCGAGCTGGCGGCGCAACTCGAAGGGCTTTGGCAGGTCGAAAGCCAAAGTGGCGTGCGGGTATTCCACGACTATATGCCGGTGGAATTCCAGGCCCGCGCCGACTTGAAGGACCTTGTAGAGATGGAGCTCGCTCACCGTCGTCACCCAAGCTTTGCCGGACTTGGGCGTTATTTGCACTGGATCTGCCGCCCGGTATAAGCGGCCCAGTCTGCGGAGGTCGAAATGCGTCGTCTCTGTTTGATCCTGTTATCCCTCGGGCTGGGCGCCTGCTCCAGCCCCAACCCTTATGTGGCGGCTTCTGCGCCCATGCCGCCAGCCCCCGCGCGGGCGGCCACTACCTTCGACGCCAGCGCTTACCCGGCGCCGGTGCGTGATTACGGTGCCTACCGCAATTGGGCCTGGCGCAACGGCCAGCTCCCGGCCGGCACGGCCTGGGCGGACTCGGCGCAGATCGCCGAAGCGGTCAGTGGCGCCCTTGACCAGCGCGGCCTGCGCCCCTTGCACGACAACCGCCCGGCGGACCTGCTGGTGAGCGCCGATGTGCGCCTGGAGAAGCGTCTCAAGCAAGTCCGGGACGATTACGGCTACGGATACGGCGGCTATAACCGCTACGGTCCGGGCTACGGCATGTACAACTCGGTGCCGATCGTGCGCACCTATGAAGTTCAAGTGGTGGTGGTGCGCGTCAACCTGTTCGACGCCCGCAGCGGTCAGCCGGTGTGGAGTGCCAGTGCGGAAACCGGCAGCCAGGGCAGCCTCAGCGAGCGTGCGGATGCGTTGCGCCAGGCCGTGCAGAAGGCGATGACCGCCTATCCTCCGAGTTAACAGCTATTCTCATCTAAAGCCCGGTCGCTTGTTGGAGATCAACCATGTTTCGTCGTATCGCTACGCTAGCTTTTGTTGTGCTGCTGGGCGGTTGCCAGACCAGCCAGGTCAACCACGATTTTGATGCCAGCCGCGACTTCGGCGCCTACCGCAACTGGGCCTGGAAAGACCCGGCGCTGCAATACCGCCCCGATGATCCACGGATCAAGAGCGACCTCACCGAACAACGCATCCGCCAGGCCGTGGGTGAACAGCTTGACCAGCGCGGCCTGCGCCCGGCAGCCGCAGGCACCCGGGCTGACCTGAACGTGCAGGCCTACCTGATCGTCGAAGACCGCCAGCAACAAGTCACCACCAACTATGGTGGCGCCTGGGGTGGCCCGTGGAACGGCTATTGGGGCGGGCCGATGTACAACGAAACACGCAACATCACCTACAAGGTGGCGACCATCCAGATCGACCTGCTCGACGGCAAGGACGGCAAGCTGGTGTGGCGCGGCAGTGATGAACAGATGATGAGCAGCACGCCCAACCCCCAGGATCGTAATAACGCGATTCGCACGACGGTGACCCGGATCCTCTCCAGCTATCCCCCGCATTGACCCTCTGCCGGAGCGCTGTGCTTGCGTCCGTCCGACTGCGCCTGTTTGCCATCAGGTTGATTGTGGCGGCTTGCCAGCGCTCCTATGAAGCCTTGTCTACACTCCACAGCATCTACGGAGAGTAAGCGCGAAGGAGTGCTCGATGTCTCCCCGACTTCGTTGCAGGCAGCGTGGTGCGATTGGCTTGATGGCGGCCTTGACGCTGGGTTTGGCGCTGGTTTTCCTGCTGCTGGTGGTCGACAGCGGCCGGCTCTATCTTGAAAAACGCAAACTGCAAGGCATTGCCGACATGGCCGCACTGGAAGCGGTGCAGCGCAACGGCGATTGCCTGGCGGCGAGCAACAACACCGCCAGCACCTTTGCTGGCGCCAGTGCTGCGCGCAATGGCTACATCATCCCGCCTGCCAATGCACTGGATGTTCGCTGCGGCTCGTTGACCACGGCGGCCTCGAATTTACGGGTCTTCTCCGCAGACGCCACCCAGCGCGATGCCATTCAGGTGATCGCTTCGCGCCCGGTGTTGACCAGTGTCGCCGGTGGCGTGTGGTCGCTGTTCAATGGCGGCGCCTACAGCCTGACCACGTTATTGACGGCCAGGGCCGTGGCCGCGCCGAAGATTCTGCCGCCCCAGGCGCAATTGACCATCAAGTCCACCCTGGTGTCGGTCAATTCCAACGATTCCGCGGCGTTGAACCTGCTGTTCGGCAAACTGTTGGGGGGTAACCTGTCGCTGGATGTTGCCAGCTGGCAGGGCCTGGTCGACAACAACATCAACCTGCTCGGTTATTTGAACCAGTTGGCTGTGAACGTGGGGGTACAGGCGGGCAATTATGACGAGTTGCTGGCCAAGAACCTCAAGCTCGGTCAACTGATCGATGCGGCGGTCACCGTGTTGCAGGCCGGCACCGGCACCGCCACGGTGGCCGCCTCAGGGCTTACGCAGATCAATGCGTTGGTGGGCAACCTCGACGTGACCTTGGGCAACCTGTTGCAAGTGCAGACGGGTGCAGTTGCCGCCGGGCTCAACACCACATTGAATGTGTTCCAACTGGCTGAAGCTTTTGTGCAACTGGCCAACAAGAAAAACGGGGTGGTCGCTGAAGTGCCGGTGACTATCCCGGGCCTGGTCAATGCGAGCGTCAAGCTCAAAGTGATCGAGCCGCCACAACTGTCGGCAATCGGCGATCCCACTTACGCCAAGAATAAAACCGACGCGAGCACGCGGATTTACGTGCGCACGGCCCAGGTCAGCCTGGGGCTGACGGTGGCGCTTCCGCTGCTTAACACACCTGCGGTGAATCTGGTCTTGAACGGGTTGGTCAGCCCGCTTTCGGACGTGTTGAACAATCTGCTCAGCCTGAACCTGGCGGGGACCGTCAGCTCGCTCCTCTGTGCGGTGGGCGGCGTTCCTTGCCAGACCACCGACTTGAGGCTGCTGTCTTCCGCGACGAACCCACCGGTCTCCAGTGTCGATGTGATTCTGGAACTGGGCAGTGCCGAAAGCTATGTCACCGGGTTCACCTGTGCGAGTGACGCGACTAAAACGCTGACCACCCAAACCAACGCCTCGGTGGTGAATATCAAAATTGGCCAGAGCCCCACCCTGACCAATTCGCTGGGTTCCAGCCCGCCGCTGTCGGCGGTGCCACCGCTGCCGGTGATCGACATCGGTGCGGTGACCTGCCTCAAGCCGTTGCTGGGGCTTGGCCCAACCACCTGCGATTACCCTAACCGCAAGGCGTTTTATGGCGGTGGGATCGGGATGCTTATCGACCCAGGTGTAGGCTCGATCACTGCGTCCGGTGGCGCCTACACATATCACCAGCCACCGGAGATCAAGCAGCTGCCGCTCTATCATTCGCTATCGACCGTCAATCTGGTGGCTTCCCTGGGGCAGGCCTTGCAAGGCGGGATGAGGTTCCAGGTTTACAAGCCCACGGGCTTCAACCTGCTCGGCGGCTTATTGGCAACCAGTGCCACGTTGCTCAACGACTTGAATGACAAACTGGGGAGCGTGATTGGCACAGTGCTCAGCCCGATTGTCGACCCGCTGGTCAATGGCGTGCTGTCCACGCTGGGCATCAACCTGAACCAGATGGAAGTCGGTGCCAACCTCAGTTGCAAACCCCACGGGCAGGCGGCACTGGTGATTTAAGCGTCCACGATGGGTAACTCCACACAAAACCTGGCGCCTGCTTCGCCATTGACGACACTCAAGCGGCCGCCCATGTTTTCCACAATTCCGTAGCTCACCGATAAGCCCAGTCCTGTCCCCACGCCAATGGGCTTGGTGGTGAAAAACGGTTCGAAAATTCGCTCCAGCAGGCGTGGGTCGATACCGCCGCCGTTGTCCTCTACCCAGATCCGCACATGCCGGGTGTCCTGCTCGCAACGCAGCGCGATCCAGGGGCGCAGCGCCGGGTTTGTTTCGCGCTGGCTCAACAGGGCATCGCGGGCGTTGACCATCAGGTTGATCAGCACTTGTTCCAACTGATCGACATAGCCTTTGACCTGCACCCGTGTGTCCGACAGGGTGACACGCACATCCACCCCCTTGCCACGCAAGCCTTCGTTGAGCAGTGACAGCGTGCCCTCGACAGCCTGCGTGGGGTCGAAGGGCTGTTGCTCCATTTCCGAGCGTCGGCCGAATACCCGCATATGGTCCACCACCCGCGCTGCGCGTTGCACCTGGGCATCGATGCGCTGGAGTTTTTCGGTGAGGTAATCGATCTCGGCGTTGCCGTCGCCAAGGCGCTTGAGCACATTGACGATGGCCATGCGCATCACGTTCAGCGGCTGGTTGATCTCGTGGGCCAGGCCCGTGGCCATTTCGCCGAGGGTGGCCATCTTGGCGCTTTGGGTCAGCTGTTGCTGGGAGCGGCGCACTTCCGTGTTGTCGCGACCCACCGCTTGTACTTCCACCAGCGCGCCATGCTCATCAAACACGCCGCGGTCCGACCACACCCACCAGGCATGCTCGCGCCCAGGCAGTTCAAGGCTGATTTCAGCAGTGCTGACCGGGAATTCCGGGGTCAGCTGGCGGATGCGTTGCACAAAGGCCTGGCGCTGTTCTTCCGACAGCCAATGCCCAAGGTTCATCCCCGGCAGTTGTGTGGGCAGGCATTCCAGGTAGTTGGCCAGTGGCGTGTTGCCGAAGGTCAGTGTCAGGTCCGGGCGGTAGCGGCAGATCATCGCCGGCGAGTCTTCCACCAGGATGCGGTAGCGTTCTTCGCTTTGCTTGATGTGCTCGGCGGCCAGGGTCGCGTCGGTGACGTCCAGCCAAAGGCCGACGGCTTCGACCGGTAAACCGAGGTCATCGCGCAGCAGCTTGGCTTCGTCGAGCAGCCAATGGTAATGACCCTGTTTGTCACACACGCGGTAGCGGCTGCGCACATTGCCTTCACGCAGCAGTTGGCGGGTGCGTTCGAAGTACAGGTCGCGGTCCTCGGGATGGATCCATTCAATGAGGGTGGCCGGCGTGCACTCGGCGAGGGTGCGGCCGAGCAGAGGCAGCAGGCTGTCACTGAAAAACAGCGGCTGCAGGGTGCCTTCTACATACCGTTGCACGTAGATGATTGCCGGGGAGCTGGCGATCAGGTTATCCAGCCGTGCGTGGGCGGCGGCGGCCTGTTGCTGCTGGTTTTTTATGTCGCTGATGTCGAGCATGAAGCCGATCACTCGACGGCTGTTTCCTGCGCCCAATGCCAGGCCTTGAACGCGATACCAGATGGGGCTTTGGGCCGAGTCCAGGCGATGCAGGCGCACGCTGGCAGACACCGGCTTGCTCAGGGTCTGCAAGTCCAGCAGGCGGCTGGCGAGCTCCTGACGATCAGCGGGGTGGATCAGCGTCAGCCAGTCTGTCAGGGCCATACGTGGGGTGCTGTGGTGGGGGCTCAGGTGCTGCAGCAACTGCGGGGCCAGCTGTATGTCTTCAGTGTCTGCCGGCAGCTCCCACCAGCCAGTGCCCAGTAAACCTTGCAGGGCTTCGAGCCGCTCCAAATGCTGCTGATGACGCTGCTCGCGAAGGCGGCTGAGCAGAGGTGCCGCGAGGGCCGCAGTCAGCTGTAGCCAGGCGCGTTCACTGGCTTGTTCTTCGTCACGATAAAAACCGCAGAGCAGCCAGGCGGCAACGCCATGCTCGTCACGGTAGGGCACCAGGAAGCCCTCGGCATTGGCGAAAACCCCTTGCAGGCGTGGATGTTCGCTGAGGCCCTGGTTCAGGGTCAGGCTCAAGGGGGTCTTGCCGTCCAGGCTATCCAGGGCCGTTCCCAGGGATTGCCCGTCGTGCCACAGCGGCGGTGCATCGTGGGCGCGATAATGGCTATGAACCAGCCAGCCCTGGTCGTGCTCGTCGAGCAGGGCAATGGCGACACAAGGAATCTGCCAGTGCTGGGCGATATTCTGCAGGTTGTCCTGCAGCACCTCGGGCAAGCGCGTCAGGCTGCAAACCCGCAGTCGCTCGCTGATCTGGTCACTCAGGTACTGATTCTGCTCGATGCCTTCAGCCAAATGCCGGTGGGCGATCAAGTCGCCGATGTCCAACAGCTGCAGCAGCCACCCATCACCTTGAGGCTCAATCCAACCTCGGGTTTGCACGGGCCGCCCGCCGTACCCCTTGAAATCCAGGTCCAGGCTCTGCCCCTGCCAGTCGCCGGGGTTGCCCTCGATCACGACGGCGCTGTGGTCTTGCACATAGTCCAGCAGCGGCACCGGGTGTTGCGGGTCAGGCGTCTTTGCCAAACGATGACGTAGCGTTCCGTGGGTTTGCACCACCCGACCGAGGTTGTCCAGCTGGATGTGCAGGCCGACATGCATGGGTGGCTGGGCCGACGAGGCATGGAGGCCAGGAGGGCGGCCCAGGAGTCGATCGAAAAACCTTTCCCCGGCGGTCAAAACTGCAGGCTCGCTTGGGCGGAGAGTGTCGCAGGCAAGTTGGGCACGGTGCCGAGGCCTGGCAGGACCAGAAAGGGCAAGACGCTTTTAAGGTTGTCGGAGGGGTAGTTGATTTGTACGGTCAGCATGCCGGTGCCCGAATAGGTGGCTGTGACATACGCGGGCGCGAATTTGAAGGCGGGGGGCAGCCATTGCAGTTGTGCCTGGGCGGCGGCGATTGCGCGGTTTTTCAGGGCATCGGCGTAGCCTGGGGTGGTGGGGTCCAGGGCCACGCCGCGCCTCACGCCTTCCGCCGTTGCCTGGTTGAATGACTGCAGCAGCAGCAGTGGCAGGCTGTAACTGAGCAAACCGTAAAACACGGCAAAAAAAATCATGAATACCATCGCGAACTCAAGCGCGGCGGCACCTTTCTGTTTTCGAGGGAGGCCTTTTTTCATGACTGCGTCTACCCTGACAACCACTACCTGATGTCAGCATAGAATCATTCAACGGAAAGGGATTTTTTTTACGTGATTCAGAGCCTGTTGCTGTTTGCTTGGCTGGCGTTGTGTGCGGTGCAGGATGTCCGTCAACGTCAGATCGCCAACCGCCTGACCCTGGGTGGGTTGCTGCTGGCTTGGCTCTACGTGCTCTGGAGCGGTACCACCTGGCTTGGCGCTTCGGCTGCCGAGGGTGGGTGGGCGTTTGGCTTGGCGCTGCTGTTGAGCCTGCCCGGCTATGCCTTGGGCCGGTTGGGGGCGGCGGATGTGAAATTACTGGCGGCCCTGGGGGTGGCGACCAATAGCGACTACTTGCTGGGCACTTTTGTCGGTGCGGGGGCGGCAAGTGTGGCGTGGCTGTTATTGGCGCCGAGGGCGTGGCCGCTGATGAATCAGGGGGTTAGAAACGCTTTGCAGTCCCTTCAGCCGCAGGCGTCAAACAAGCAGCCCTTTGCGCCTTTTCTGTTTGTGGGATTCGCCCTGGCATGGGTTTGGATCCATTAGTCGTGACGTAGGCTGGTGCTATGTACATAGTCAGAAAGTACGTCTACGTTTGTAGTTACGTTGTTCGGAAAAATTAAGCGGAGCAATGGATCGGTTGGTCTTTGGCTTGCCCAGGCATGGAGTTGCGCGTGAACAAGCTTACCTCTGAAGTGAAAGTGCTGGTTGTCGATGATCAGCCTCTGATTGTGGAAGAACTCTGCGAATTTCTCGAAAGTAGCGGTTATCGTTGCGTCCCTTGTCACTCAAGCCTTGATGCGGTCGAGCGTTTTCGCGAAGACGCCGGAATCGGCCTGGTGCTGTGCGACCTGCATATGCCGGACATGGACGGTATCGAGTTGGTGCAAGAGTTGCAGCGCCTGGCCGGCAAGCAGCGTGTGTTCGAAGCGATCATGCTGACGGGGCGCGCCGACAAGCAGGATGTCATCAAGGCGTTGCGCGCGGGAATTGCGGACTACTATCAGAAACCGATCAACCTCAATGAACTGCTCGAAGGTTTGCAGCGCCAGGAGGCGGTGCTGCAAGAACGGCATAAAAGCCTTGAACTGGGGCAGTTGAACCAGAAACTGCAGTACCTCTCGGCGTCTATCGATGATCTGTATCACGATCTCGACAAAGTACGCAGCAGCCCTCAACCCTTGGCTGTCTCGAGCGTTGAGGGCGGTGAAGCCGCCGACGTCGAGATCCCGGTGATTTTCAAACAACTGTCACCGCGCCAACTGGATGTCGCCAGGCTGGTGGGCAAGGGGCAGACCAATTACCAGATTGCCTGTGAGCTGGGCATCACGGAAAACACCGTGAAGCTCTATGTGTCCCAGGTGCTGCGCCTGACGCACATGCATAACCGCACTCAACTGGCGTTGGCGCTGTCACCTAGTGGTGCTTCGATACGCCAACGGGTGAGCGCCCACTGACTATTTGCTACCACCGCCCGCTGAGTTGCCGCCTTGTTTCTGCTCGTAATACTCGGGAATCGCGTGTTTGTAGCTGTCCATCAGGCGCTGCATGGCGTTCTCGCGCTCAGCGGGGGTGGCCTTCTGCGGCGTGGATGAGGCCATTTGGCCGCTGAGCTGCAGCTGTAGCCAGCCTTCGGTCTGTTGCTGCTGCGGTGAGGACGGGCCGGGCTCGATGGCCTGGGCGGCCAGGGGCAGCGTTGCCAGCAGCAGGTTGGCGAGCAGTGTGAGTTTCATATGGACACTCCCTGATGACTTACTGGATAGGCGCCGGCAAGGCCTTGCTGACCGTCGCCATCTGAGCCTTGGATGGCGATGCCGGTGAACGTTTGAGCTGCTGCGCCCGGGCCTGGGCCTGGGTGACTTGATCAGGACTCAACCCCATGCGTCCGGCCACTTGCGCCGCCTGGCCCCAGTTGTCCTGGTAAATCAGCAGGGTCACCAGGTTGACGGCGGCCAACTGATTGCCTTGGTTGAGTTCCATGGCGGTGAGGAATTCGAAACGTGCATCGTCCATGCGCAGCTGGTTGAGGTAGACCACGCCCAAGTCATTGCGGATCTTTTCATCGGTGGGCGACAGCCTGGCGGCCTGTTGCAGATGCGCCATGGCTTGAGCGTTGTCACCCCTGGCGACGGCCAATTGCCCGAGGCCGTGTTCGCCTTCTGCCGACAAGCATGTGCCCAGCAGGGTTTTGTACAGCGGCTCTGCCTCGTTACGCCCCAGCAATCGGTAGACCTTGGCCTTGCGCAGGCGTACCTGGGGCAGGCTGTCCGACATGTTTTGCAGATTGGCCAGGCTGGCGTGCAGCTTGCCGTCGTTGGCCATGTCGTCGGCAAGGTTCAGCGAAAGTTCCTGGTCGGCGCTGGGCTTGGAGCAACTGCCGTGAGCGGTGAACCCCGCCCAGGGCGTCTGGCCCAGGTTTGCGCAACCGCCCAACAGCAACAAGCCGCATGCAGCAATCAGTGCTTTCATCGTGTGTCCTTTCAAGGCCCCATGGCCTTCGATATGGCGATAAAGCCGGGGCCGGCCAATACAATCAGCAACGCCGGAAACAGAAAAACCATCATCACCACGGACATCTTCGCCGACATCTTGGAGATGAATTCCTGCATGCGCGTCAGGCGACGGTCGTCCAGCAGTTGCTTGAGCGCCTGCAACGATTTCATGGCGCCGCCACCCTGGTACAGAAGCTGTTGCAGAATCGAACAGGTATCGCTGAATTCATCGACGCCGAGCATCAGGCTGGCCTTGCTCAACTCTTCGCCAAGCTCCAGCCCCGAGTCCACCCGGGCCAGCACAATGCGTAATTCCGAGGTGAGCACCGGCAGCAGTTTTTGCGCTTCATGGGCCATCACCCGCAGGGTTTGCTCAACGGCCATGCCTGATTCAAACAGGATCCTCAGCAGCGGAATAAAGGTCGAGACCTCTTGGGCAATCTGTTCCTGGCGACGTTTGGCCAACGCCGCGAGCACGCGCTTGGGCAGCAGGTAACCCGTGGCCAGCCCCAGGAATGGCGCGAGCCATACGGGGTCGGCCTCCGCGAAAAACACGCCCTGTATCAACAGTGTCAGGCCCAGCAGCAACAGCGGCGTCGCCACTTGGCAGGCAGCAAACATCGAGCGCTGACCGGCCCTGCGCCAGCCGAGTCGGTTGAGCAGGGTTTGGGTTTCGTTATCGAGGCTGATGGTGCGTTGGCCAATCCGGGTGTTACCTAACTGGCGCAACCACTGGCTTATCTTGTCTTCGCGCGTGGTTTCGCCCTGCAATCGGGAGGTGACCAGGCGCTGCTGGCGACGTTGCGCCAGGATATTGCCGACCACCAGCAACAGCGCGGCAAAAAATAATAATGCGCTGAGCAGCAGGGCCATGTCAGACGCTCCTCAGCATGCGCCAGAGCGCGACGCAACCGAAGACCTGCATGAGGAACGCACCGACCAGCATCCAGCGGCCACTGTCATCCGTCCACATCCCCACCAGATACGTGGGGTTGGTCAACAGGAAGTAGCCGGCAACGCTGACCGGCAGCAGCGCCAGCACCACCGCTGTCACCCGGGTTTCCCCGGTCATCGCCCGCAGTTGACGGGCGCCCTGGTCCCGTTCGCGGATCAGCTTGATCAGGTTTTCCAGCAGCTCGCTGGCGTTGCCGCCGTAGCGATGATTGACCTTCAGGCCGAGGGCAAACAGGCGCAGTTCATCCTGTTCATAAAACTCGGCAAAGTCGTGCACGGCTTCCGGCAGGCTGACCCCGAGGATGACGTTGCGCTTGATACGCCCCATGGACCTCTTCAGCGGGTCGTCACTGGCCTCTATGCCACCCAGTACGGCATCCGCCAGCGTGCGTCCGGATTTGAGGCTGCGCACGGCATGGTCCAGCAGTTGCGGCAATTGCTCGATCATCCGACGCAAACGGCGTTGGTAGCGCAGGGCGAGGTAGAACCGCAGGATCAGCGGCGGCAGCAAAAGCATCGCCAGCAGGCCCAGCCATTGAGCGGCGAGCACACCCAGCACCACGCCCAAGCCCCATAGTGTGAGCCATAGCCCCAGGCGTTCGGTGGGTTTGCCCAAGCCGGCGCGAATGAACATACGCTCGAGGCTGCTCACCACGGTCTTGTCATTCAACGCCTGGGGCTGGCCCTGGCCGAGACGCTCCATCACACGATCGGTCCGGGCCTGGCGCAAGCCACTGCGCATCAGGCGCGTGGCCAGCAACAGCATGCCCAGGGAGATCAACGCGAGCAGGATCGGACCGATCATCAGGCGTCTCCTACAATGGCATGGGGATTTCGCGGCGCAATTTGTCGCCGGCGGGGTTGACGGCGTCGCGCAGGAACCCGAACCCGGTGCGTTTGTCATGGCGGAACAGCGTGTTGGTGACATACACGTCATCACGCACTCCCACCACTTCCACCACTTCACTGACGCAACGGCGGCCGTCGGGCAGGCGAGTCAGTTGAATCACCACATCCAGTGCCGCGCAGACCATCTGGCGCAGGGTTTTTTCCGCGATCACGCGACCGGTGAGACCCACCAGCGTCTCCAGGCGCAGCAACGCATCCTGTGCGTTGTTGGCGTGCACGGTGCTCATCGAACCGTCGTGGCCGGTGTTCATCGCCGTGAGGACGTCGAGCACTTCCACGCCACGAATCTCACCCAGAATGATGCGATCCGGGCGCATCCGCAGGGCGTTGCGAATCAGGTCGCTGGCCTTCACTTCACCGTGCCCCTCGGCATTCGGCGGACGGGTTTCCAGGCGCACCACGTGGGGGTGGCCCAGTTGCAGTTCGGCCACGTCTTCGATGGTGACGAGCCGCTCATGGGGGTTGATCAGTTGGCTCAGGATGTTCAGCAGCGTGGTTTTTCCGGTGCCGGTACCGCCGCTGATCAGAATGTTGCAGCGCTTGCCGACGGACTCCTGGAAGAACTCGAAAATCGCCTGGTCGATCGTCTGCATGGCCATCAGGTCGCTGCTTTTGAGCATGTCCTTGCGAAATTTGCGGATCGACAGGCAGGGGCCGTCCAGGGCAATCGGCGGAATGATCGCATTGACCCGGCTGCCGTCCGGCAACCGCGCATCGACCATCGGCGACGACTCGTCCAGGCGTCGCCCCAGCGGCGCCAGGATGCGCTGCATGACCCGCTCCACGTGGTGGTCGTCGATAAAGCGCAGGTCGCTCTGGTGCAACAGGCCATCGCGTTCGATGAACACGCGATGGGGGCCGTTGACCAGGATTTCGGTGACGGACGCGTCGCGCAGCAGCACCTCCAGCGGCCCGAACCCGGTGAGTTCATCGACAAGCTCTTCTGCAAAGCGCTCCATTTCGTAGCGGGAGACCGCCAGGTGCATGCGAGTGATGTACTCGGCGACCTTATTCGTCACAAATTGCGCCAGGGTTTGGCGGGTGCCTTCCAGCAGGTTTTTTCCCGACTCCTCGATGGCATCGATGATATAGCGGTGCAGGACCAGCTTGAGGCCGTCGTGATCGGTGGTGCCTGGCGCGCCGCGTAACGGTACGCCGAACAGTTTCTCGCTGCTCATTTTGTGCTCCAGAGCCGGGTGAACCAGTTGGCCGGTGGTTTCTCAAGGCCCTCGGAATGTTTGGCCAGACGCTCGCCGAGGGTGCGCAGGCCTTGGGTCAACGGCTCGCGTGGCGACAGGGAAAACAAGGTCTGGCCTTGGTTTTTGGCATTCAGGCGGATTTCTGCGCTCAGGGGCAGTACGGCAATCACCTCCAGGCCGAAGGTTTTGCCCAGCGCTTCGGCCTCCGGAGCGGCGCCTTTGATATAGCGGTCGACCAGCAGGCGTCCGTGCTCCAGTTTCATGCCTTTTTCGCGCCATCGATTGAGCACCGCAAGGTTGCGCCGGCAGTCGAGCACGCTTTGATCGGTACACCACAGCAGCTTGTCGCAGTGGCTGACAAAGGTGCGCAGCGCTTCGCTGTCCGGTTGCCCGGCAAGGTTCACCACAATGTGCTGAAAGTGTTGGCGCAGTGCGCTGAGCAGCATATACAGCTCGGCGGCGCTGGTTTGTTCCAGTGCATCGTCGCCGTCGGTGTAGGCCAGGATGCGCAGGCCGGCTTCGGTTGAGGTGAAGGCGCTGTTGATCAGGGTCGCATCCAGGCGCCGCAAGTGGCGCAGGGCATCCCCGAAGTGAAACGAGCTTTCCAGGCCCAGCAAGGCCAGGCTGTCGCCCCGGGGCAGGCCCAGGTCCAGCACCAGAGTTTGCTGCCCGCTTTTTTGCACCACCTGAGCCAGGTGGAGAGCGAGCAATGCGCCGTCGGTACCGCATTGAGTGCCATACAGCACCGTGAGACCGCCCAGGTGGGTGGTATGGGTGACCGCCGGCAGGCGTTTGCTCAGGCGTCGCACCAGGCCCGCGACTTCGCTGGAACGCGAGCCATAGGCGACAAAGTCACGTGCGCCGGCGCGCATGGCATTGAGGACGAGTTGATTGTCCATGCCGTCGCCCAACGCAACGATGGCCAGCATGGGCTTGGCTTCCAGTGCCCCTTCGATCAGGGCGCACTGTGTGGTGACGTTTTCTCGGTCCAGGCCGATGAAGACCAGGTTGGCGAAGGTCACGTCGACCAGCGCCAGCAACTCGTCGAGGCTGCCGCCTGCGCTGACCACTTGGCCCAGCGGTGCAAGAGCGCCCTGAAGCCATTCGAGGTCTGTGCTGTTGCGCGTGATGGCCAGAAATGTCTGGCTCAGGCTCTCGCTCATTGGGAAAGCCCCGTGCGCCGGTCGAAGTTGCCATTTTCGAGGAAGAACAGGCGGTACCAGTTCGGGTCGTAGCTGCGCAGTTTTTCGCCGGGCAGGGAGGGCAACTGCGCGTCGGCGGCCAGGGGTTGCACAAGGTGCGGGGTGACGATCATCAGCAGCTCTTTTTCTTCGCGACTGATGTTGGAGTCGCGGAAGAATGCCCCCAGCACCGGAATATCGCCCAGCCCGGGAAACTTGTTGATGGTGGAGCGGTTGTTGGTGCTGATCAGACCACTGATGACGAAGCTTTCACCATCGGCCAGCGACACGCTGGTGTCGGTACGCCGCACGGTGAGGGCGGGGACCTGGATGCCCTGGATCTGCACGGCGTTGCTGTAGTCCAGCTCGCTGACTTCAGGGGCCACCTTGAGGGTGATGCGGTTTCGGTCGACCACCGTGGGGGTGAGGGTCAAACGAATACCGAACTCTTTGTACTCGATGGAGATCGTGTCGCTGCCCGCGCTGGGCACCGGAATCGGCACCTCACCACCGGCCAGGAAGGTTGCACTTTGCCCGCTCAGGGCGACCAGGCTGGGGCGCGCCAGGGTATAGGCAAAGCCGCTGCTTTCCAGGGCGTTGATCATGGCCGAGACTCGCCCGCCGCCGAAACCGATATTGAAGTTGGACGCGCTCACCGGCAGGGCCGGCGTGCCGGCACTGGGCACGGTCAGGTTGGGGCTGCCGATGAGGAAGTTCTTGCCGATCCCCAGGATCGACGTACTCGCTTCCTTGAGCTTGGAGCGGCTGACTTCGACAAAACGGATGTCGGTCTGTACCTGGCTGGGCAACGAGGGATCTTCCGAGGGCGACAGCGACAGACTGGTCAGCGCCGAGGTGGCTTTGCCTTTGACGAACACCATGCTTTGGCGTGGGCTGCTCGAACATGCCGTCCAGATCATCAGGCTGGTGGCCCCCTGGGAGACGCCGGTGAGCAGGAACGCCTGGTTACCGTTGACTTGAACGTCGGCGATTTTTGGATCACCAACGGCCAGCCGGGTAATGGCCACCGGGGATTGCAGAGCTTGTTGCATGCCCTCACCGACTTCAAGCGTAGCGGGCAATTGGCCCAGGCTGCTGCAGTTGCCGGTTGCTGCCTGTGCGCTGCCGATCGGCAGCAGGATGACGAGGGCCCAGAAAACGCGTGAAAAAAACCGCACGGAACGACTGCTCATTCAAGGCATCCTTAGCGCTATCAGGGCGTTTGTTGAGTAACCTGGTTGCCGCGTATCACCTCGATACTCGAACGACGTGGCGTGCCGTTGGCCGCCGATGGACTGAGGTTGTTGGTGGGGGCGGATGTAAAGGACAACTGATTGAACTGGTAGAGATCGCGCTTGGCATTGTCGAGGTTTACCAGGGAGTCATTGTCGCCCGCCCAGTAGAGGCTCAAGCGTTGTTCGTCGGCGCTGCGCACGGCCAGGCGCAATGCGCCTGCCTGGGTCGCCAGCACCAGCCGAGTCATCAATTGCTCTGGAACCGCGAGCAACACCGTGCGTGCGCTGGCGCGGTTCTGTTGTTGCCTGGCTTTGTCCTGCGCCGTGGTTGCCACGGGGGAGCCGGGTATACCGTCATTGGTCAGCCCCAGTTGGTCGCCCACACCCAGCAGGCGAAGTGCAGGGATTACGGTTTGCGCCGAAGGTTGCGGGTTACCGTTTTCCTGGCGCAGGTACAGCATCACGTCGACATAGTCGCCGGGGTTCAATTGCCCGCCGGCACCGGTGACTTCATCCACGGCAACGGCCAGTGCGCGCTCGTTGGGGCGGATCATGCGGGCGAGGCTCCCGCCGGCGTCGAAGCTCTGTTCGGTCAACCACGTGCCCGCTTCAAGGCTGCGCCAGGGCACGCGGCCGATGGCTTGTTCCAGTGTGGTGAGGCTGCCTGCCGGGGCCGTACGCAGCTTTTCCAGGGCCAGGTCGGCAGCCGTGAGGGCTACGAAGGGCGGTACGTCATGGACCAGCACCACCACGGCTTGACGTGTGGGGTCTTCGGCGGGCGCGACCGCAGTGGCGCTGGCAAGCGGTTGGGTGACGACAGCGGTTGCCGGTTCCGGACGGCTCAGCACGAGGCCCCAGTAGCCGGCAATCAGCGCACCCACCAACAGTAATCCGGCCAGAATCATACTGATGCGACTGCTCATAAAGGCTCTCCCTTTCCTACTGCAGAACCTGCCGGCGGGTCCATCCAGTCACTGCGCAATGAGTTCACGCTGAACATCTAACTATTTCGCTATTTGAAGGTAGTTCAGCTAGGACGAAATGCCATTACCCTCTGGGAAATATTCTGTACTTCAGTTGGAAACAGCCCGGATTTGGCGCCATGGAGTTGGCTAATACTTTGTGATTAGTCGCTTATTACAGTTGTTGGGAGTGCATTTGCCGACAATGCTCTAACAGCAAGGCGGAATCATGTCGTAGGCCCTCTATATCGGCGCTTTGAGCACGCAGGAGAAGTCATATGTTCCTTGATGTCATTCGCAAGGTGTTTATCAAAATCCAGATTTTTTCCTATGAAAGAGAAGGGGCTTCCGGTATCGAATATGCAATTGTCGCGGCGATGTGTGCGGCGGTGATCGGGCTGTTCATGACGCCCATCAGTACCAAAGTTAAGGCTATTTTTACTTCGATCCAGACAGGCATCGGCACTTGATCAATACTGTAGTGTGACTACCCTGAGTGCATTACCAGTGTCAGGACTTTTCCCATGAGTTCCTCTTCGCCGACCCGGCAACAAATCCTGTTAGTGGACGATGAAGAGGACGCCCTGATCGAGCTCGCCGAATCCCTCGAGAATGAAGGGTTCGTCTGTTTCACGGCCAGCTCCGTCACCGAGGCTCTGCAGGAACTCACCCTCAACCCTGATATCGCCCTGGTCATCACCGACCTGCGCATGCCCGAGGAAAGTGGTATCTCCTTGATCAAGCGCCTGCGCGAACACACCTCACGCTCGCACCTGCCGGTCATTGTGATGTCGGGTCATGCCGAGATGGATGACGTCAGCGATATGCTGCGCCTGCAGGTGCTGGACCTGTTTCGCAAGCCGATCTACCTGGTGCGGTTGATCGATACGTTGAACAGTCTGTTTCCCATAACCAAACGCTATCTGTAGGAGCGAACACGTTCGCTCCTACAGACGCCTGCGTCACAGCTGATAGCTGAAACTCAACATATAGCGCGGCTTGCGATTGAAGTTGTCGAGTGCCACGTCTGACATCGGCTTGGCCGCTTCGAGGGCGATGTTGTAGTACTTGGCGTCGCCAAAGCGCACTCCCACAGCGGCCGATGACATGTCGTTGTGCTTGATCGGCAAGTCGTTGAACCAGGTCCGGGCGCGGTCGAGCACCACGTAGGGTTGCAGGATGCGCACCCAGTCGCCGGCGCGGTTGTGGCTGTAGTTGATCTCGTAGGCCATGCCCCAGCCCTTGTCGCCGGAGCCTTGATCATCGGGGTAGCCACGGCCGAAGTTCTGCCCGCCAAAGGTGGCGCGCTCGCTGTCGGGCAAGGTGTCGTCGCTCCAGTAGAGAGCGCCGGAAACCACGCCTTGCCAGTTACCGAACAGCGTGTTGCTTTGCACGCCGGACAGGCGCAGGCGGAAGAAGTCGAGGTCGGGCTTGAGGCCGCCGAAGTCGCTGCGGGTCTTGGCTCCCATCGCGTGGGTGCCTTGGTAGAGCCCGGCGCTGAGGATGCGCAGTTGGGTGGTGTCGGCCTTGCGCCAGTCGCCCTCGACGGCCAGTGCGCGCAGGTCGGTTTGCAGCACCAGGCGTTGCGGGAACCCCACCAGTTGGTAGCGAGTGGTCTGGTCGACGGCGTAATAGCGCGCGCCGAGATTCAGAGACTCATTGGGCGAGGCGATCAACGGGTGGCTGAGGCCGATGGAGTAACGGTCAATTGCCTGGTGTGGCTTGAGTTCGAAACCGCCGCCCAGTTGCAGGCGGGTACGTGGATCGGCGCGGTAGCGTTCACCCGACAGCACCCACTGGGTGCCTTCGGCATTGATGAACTGGCTGTAGGCGGCACGGTAGTAATGTTCTTTATCGTCTTCCGGTGGGAACAGGCCACTGACGCTCAATTGTTCGCCCATGGAGGTCCACGCGTTGCTGGTGGCCGTCAGGAGCGCCTGGGTACCGCCTCGGCTGTTCTCGTTCAGGCTCATGCTGGTGGTGAAGGGTTTGCGGCTGGCGCTGATTTGCATGTGGGTGCCGCCATCGGTGGTGCCGGGCGGTGGTACCTGAGCCTGCAACGTCACCCCGGGGATGCTGCTCATCAGGGTGGTGTAGCGCTCGAAGGTCTTGCGGGTAAGCGGGCGTTCGGCCTTGAGCTTTTGTGCCAGCTTGTCGACGTAGGACGACACCAAACCGATATCGCCCTGCACGATGTAATCGCGGATATAACCCTCCACCAGCACCACGCGCACCAGGCCGTTTTCGAAGCGTTGCTCCGGCAGGAAGGCGTAGGACAACAGGTAGCCATCCTTCTGGTAGCGCAGGGTGATGCGGCGCGTGGCCTCGATCAGTTGCGCGAGGTTGGTTTCGCGGCCAATCAAGGGCTCGAAGACCTGGGCCACGTCCTTGAGCGGATAGACCGTGCCGCCGTCGATCTGCAGTTTGCGGATGGTCACGTTGGTGTCCATCCGCAAGGGCTGCGCCGCTGTGTCGGCGGGCACCGGCAATTGGGTCTGCGTGGGAGCCGGACGGTAGGCATCGGCGGGCAGGTTGGGTACGGGCAGGTTGCGGATGGTGTCGTTGCTGTTGAGGAAGCTGGGAAGAGTATCGGCGTGGGCATAAGCACTGAGGGTGAGCAATAACAACGGTGTCAAAGCGCGCATAGGACACTCCATGGTCAACACTGCAGCGGCGTTTTGCAGACGCCCGCCGGGCTCTGGGGCGCGGTTCGGGTGTTTTTCATAGGCCTCTCATGGCCCATAAAAAAGACGAGAGATGGATGGGATCTCTCGTCTCAACCAAGCGTAGGCGCTGTAGATGAGGCCGTCTAATCGGCCAGGTGCAATTCTATTTTGTGCCGGTCAGGCCACCGAGAATCCCGCCCAGTACACCACCGTTTGCAGTGGCGCCTGCGCTGGTCGTTGTGTTGGTGCCCACGCTGAGACCGCCGCCGGGCAGGCCTCCACCACTGCTTGTGCCGCCCGTCACAAGGCCGCCGACCGACGCCACGGTGCCACCCACTGCGCTCACGGTGCCGCCCAAGGCGTTGGTGACCGGGTTGGCGTTGGTGGCGCTGATTTGTCCGCCCAGGCTGCCGACCGCGCCGCCCACGTTGGTGACCAGGCCGTTGACCGGCGCACCCAGGCCCGTGGCTCCGCCGACGGTTTGGGTGAGGTTCTGTACACCGCTGGTGACAGGGTTGAGTGCGACGCCGAGGGTGTTGGTGATCGGGGCAACCGCCGCACCGGCCGTTGCGTTCGGTACGCCATTGCCGCCGAGCAGGGTACCCAGGGATGCCACGGTGCCGCCGGCCTTGACGCCTGTGACGCCGGTAGCGCTCACCACTCCATTGGTACTGCCCGCATTCAGGCCGCTGCTGGCGCCTGCGATCACGCCGCCGACCAGTTCCGCCAGGCCCAGGGAGTTAGGGCTGCCACCCGTCCCGCCGCCGTTCGAGGCGACATAACCGCTGGCCGTGCCAACCGTGGTGCCCACGCCATTGAGCACGTTGCCAACTACGTCAGTCACAGGATTGTTGCCGGTACTGGCGACTTTATCGCCGAGGCCGTCGACGGTACCGCCGACTTTTTGCAGCAGGCCGCCGACCGGGCTGCCCAGGCCGGTCGTGCTACCGACTTTGCCGGTGGTGTTTTCCAGCAGGGACACCACGGGTACCAGGACTCGTGCGCCAACGGTATCCGTGACCGAACCCAACGGGCCGGTAGTGCTGGCAGTGCTTAATGTATCGCCGAGCATAGTCACGGCATTGCCGACTTTATTGACCACGCCGCCCACTGCTGGGGCGGCGGTTCTCACCACCGGCACTCTCCCGAGCAGGGTGGCGACGTTGTCCCCTGTGACGCTTACCCCATCGCCCAGGTCAGAAACGCCGTTGCCCACGCCGGCGAGGGTTGTGCCCAAAGCGTTGCTGTCGGTACCCAGCGAGCCCAGGCCTTCCGACAGGCCATCACCAATACTGCCCACGGCGGTGCCGGTCGCGGTCACCAGGCCGTCGGCGGTTGCGCCTACGATCGGCAGGCTGCCGAGGGCGGTGCCCAGGCTGCTGACGGTGCCGCCGAGATCGGTTACGGTGCTGCCGACGGTGTCGACCACGTCTGCGGTGACCAGCGTGCTGCCGGTTCCGCCTGTGCCACCACCCGTGCCGCCGGTTCCGCCACCGGTTCCGCCTGTGCCACCACCCGTGCCGCCTGTGCCGCCGCCAGTGCCACCTGTTCCTCCACCGGTCCCGCCGTCCGTGCCACCCGTGGCAGCAGGGTCCGAGGACGCAGAGCCGCTGCTGTGATGCCCGCCGCCACCGCTGCTGCAGCCGCCCAGCGTCATTGCTATTGCCAGGGCCAGCGCGGTACTTGCTCTCCAAAACACTACTTGAGTTTTCATGATTGAGTTCCCTGCACCTGTACAACCTTGGTTGTCATCAAACGCTCGTTATTTCTTGGATAGCGATGCGTCTGTCCGTGTGTTCATCACAAACCCAGGTTGGCGTTCTCTCAATGCTCAAGTTGGTATTAACGATTTATATAGAAGGGTCGAAACATCCGCTTAGTGACTAATGAGAAGGGTGTAGGGAGAGGGTGTATCAGGATATATATATGTTTTGATTCAACGGGTTGAATAAAAATAGCGGACATAAACACGTCCGCTATAACTTAGGGCATATATATACAATTAATTAGGGTTTTTACCCGATGGGCCGCCACTTACCGGCCATATGTTCAATGTCACCCGCCCCTTTCAAACACAATTCACCACTGGAACCGGCAGCGCTGCTGTGCAGTATCACTTCGCTGGGCAGGCGCACCGGTTTCTTGAACACCACCTCTATTTCCACATTCGCGGCGGGCAGGTGCTCACCGAGGGCCGCCAGCGTGCGTGCCTTATTCCACAGCCCATGGGCGATCGCCTGGGGAAAGCCAAACCCTTTGGCAGTCAGCGCACTCAGGTGGATGGGGTTGTAGTCGCCCGATACCCGCGCGTAGCGGCGGCCGATATCGGCGGGGGCTGTCCAGCGCGTCAGCTCGCTGACCTGTGCAGGTACAGGTGCAGGGGGCGTGTCATCCGCCGCGTCGCCGTCGAGTTTCACGCCGCGACAGAGCATCCGGCTCTCGGCTTCCCACAATACGCCCAGAGAATCCTCGGCGCAGGTCACCACGTCAAACGTTGCGCCCTTGGCGTGGGGCTGGAGGTTTTGCGCGTGTACGCCGATGAACATTTCGTTGATGCTGCCCAGGGGCCTATGGATGCGGATGCGATTGCTCAGGTGAATCAGCCCCAGCAGCGGAAAGGGAAAGGCCTTGGCGGTGAGTAATTGCATCTGCAAGCCGAACGCCAGGATGTGTGGATAAGTCGCCGGCAGGATCGGGCTCTCAACAAAACCGCAGACCTTGCGATAGGCCGCTACGTCCCTGGGGTTGACGCCGACCCGGCAGCGCAGCCCTTGCTCGGGCAGTGTGTTGCCGGTGATCTTGCGCTTGAGCGCTGCCCGCCAATACAACGGTGGCAGAAACGGCGTACTGCCTAAGGTTTGCCAATCCATGCTTACGCTCCCAATAGACTTTGCCCACACACCCGCAGCGCTTGCCCGCTGACCGCACCGGAACCCGGCTGGCTCAGCCAGGCCACGGCTTCTGCGACGTCCTGCGGCAAACCGCCCTGGCCCAGGGAACTCATGCGCCGCCCGGCTTCACGCAAGGCGAACGGAATATGCGCGGTCATCTGGGTTTCGATAAAGCCTGGGGCTACAGCGTTGATGCTGATCCCGCGTTCCTCCAGCAACGGTGCCCACGCCTGTACCAGGCCGATCAAGCCGGCCTTGCTCGCGGCATAGTTGGTCTGCCCACGGTTGCCGGCGATGCCGCTGATGGAGGCCAGCACCACCACGCGGGCGTTGTCGTGCAGGGTGCCGCTGTCCAGCAGTGCCTTGGTCAGCACCAGCGGGGCATTGAGGTTGACCGCCAGCACCGCGTCCCAGTATTCCGGGGTCATGTTGGCCAGGGTCTTGTCACGGGTAATCCCGGCGTTGTGCACCAGGATGTCGAGGCCGTCGGGCAGGTGTTCGATCAACTGGCCGGCGGCGTCTTCGGCGCAGATATCCAGCACCACGGTGCGCGCACCCAGGCGTGCGGCCAGGGCCTCGAGGTCGGCCTTGGCCTGGGGCACGTCGAGCAGGATCACTTCGGCACCGTCGCGGGCCAGGGTTTCGGCGATGGACGCGCCAATGCCACGGGCTGCGCCGGTGACCAATGCCTTGCGCCCGGCGAGGGGGCGAGTCCAGTCTTCGACGGGCGTGGCACAGGCCTTCAGGCGAATCACCTGGCCGGAGATATAGGCGCTTTTCGGTGAGAGGAAGAAGCGCAGTGCGCCTTCCAGTTGGTCTTCGGCACCGTCGCCGACGTAGAGCAATTGCAACACGCCGCCGTTGCGCAGCTCCTTGGCCAGGGACCGGCTGAAACCTTCAAGAGCGCGCTGGGCGCTGGCGGCGAACGGGTCGCTGAGACTCTCGGGTGCACGGCCAAGAATCACCAGGTGGGCACTGTTATCCAGGTTTTTCAGCAACGGTTGGAAAAACTCACGCAGTTGCTTGAGCTGGTCGGTGTGGTGGAGGTCGCTGGCATCGAACACCACGGCCTTGAGCTTGGGGCCGTGGCCGGGAATCCACGTCGACGCCTCGGTGCCGTACGTGTAAATGGCGTCGGTGAGCCGGTTGGCAAACGCTTTCACGTTCGCTGCCAGCGCGCCACCACTCAGTAACAGCGCGCCTTCCACCGGGCGCAGGCGCCCGGCTTGCCAGCGTTCCAGGCGTACCGGTGACGGCAGGCCAAGGGCGGCGACCAGGCGATGGCCGAGGCTTGAGTTGGCGAAGTCGATATAACGGTCAGACATGGAACGCTCTCCGAAGGCTGGGGTTCAAAGGGTTGACCATCCCAGGGTAGCAGTCGTTCGACTAGGCTCAGTTATCCAGACCACAACCGACAGGGAGCTTTCCATGACTCAATTGCGCCGTGTAGCGATCATTGGCGGTAACCGCATTCCTTTCGCCCGCTCCAATGGCCCTTATGCCACGGCGAGCAACCAGGCGATGCTGACCGCGGCCCTGGAGGGCCTGATCGAACGCTATAACCTGCACGGCCTGCGCATGGGCGAGGTGGCCGCCGGCGCGGTACTCAAGCATTCCCGCGACTTCAACCTCACCCGTGAATGCGTGCTGGGTTCACGCCTGTCGCCGCAAACCCCGGCCTATGACATTCAGCAGGCGTGCGGCACGGGGCTTGAGGCGGCGTTGCTGGTGGCCAACAAGATCGCCCTGGGCCAGATTGAATGCGGGATTGCCGGTGGGGTGGATACCACCTCCGACGCGCCTATCGGCGTGAATGAAGGGCTGCGCAAGATCCTGCTGCAAGCCAATCGCAGCAAGTCCATGGCGGATAAATTAAAAGTCCTGTTACAACTTCGTCCCCAGCACCTCAAGCCTGAGCTGCCGCGTAACGGCGAGCCGCGCACCGGTTTGTCCATGGGCCAGCATTGCGAATTGATGGCACAGACCTGGCAGATTCCCCGTGCCGAGCAGGATCAACTCGCCCTCGAGAGCCACCAGAAAATGGCCGCTGCCTATGCCGAAGGCTGGCATAACGATCTGCTCACGCCGTTTCTGGGCCTGACCCGCGACAACAATTTGCGCCCCGACCTGAGCCTGGAGAAACTCGCCGCACTCAAGCCCGCGTTCGAGCGCAGCGAAAAAGGCACGCTCACGGCCGGCAATTCCACACCGCTCACCGATGGTGCATCCCTGGTGCTGTTGGGCAGCGAGGCATGGGCCCAGGCGCGTGGTTTGCCGATCCTGGCGTACCTGCGCGATGGCGAAGCGGCGGCGGTGGATTTCGTCAACGGCGCCGAAGGCCTGCTGATGGCGCCGGTGTATGCGGTGCCCCGCTTGCTGGTGCGCAACGGCCTGACGCTGCAGGATTTTGATTACTACGAGATCCACGAAGCCTTCGCGGCCCAGGTGTTGTGCACGCTCAAGGCCTGGGAGGATGCGGACTACTGCAAGACGCGCCTCGGGCTGGACGCACCGTTAGGGGCCATCGATCGCAGCCGACTGAACGTCAAGGGCAGTTCCCTGGCGGCCGGGCATCCGTTTGCCGCCACCGGTGGGCGCATCGTCGCCAACCTGGCCAAGTTGCTCGACGCGGCGGGCAAGGGGCGCGGGCTGATTTCGATCTGCGCCGCCGGCGGCCAGGGCGTGACGGCGATCATCGAGCGTTGAATTCGTCGAAATTGGCATATTGGATGCATTCTTGAGTGGTCAGAGGTCGGTAGCCCCTCCCACCGGCGAGCCGATTGCCGTATAACGAGTGCCATACGCGTATTTGGTAATAAAGGACCCACAATAAAAGCTGATGAAGACTCCTAAACGCATTGAACCCCTGATCGAAGACGGTCTGGTCGACGAAGTGCTGCGCCCACTCATGAGTGGTAAAGAAGCAGCTGTTTATGTGGTGCGCTGCGGCAATGAATTGCGTTGCGCCAAGGTTTACAAGGAGGCGAACAAACGAAGTTTTCGTCAAGCGTCCGAATACCAGGAAGGCCGTAAGGTCCGTAACAGCCGGCAGGCCCGGGCCATGGCCAAGGGCTCGAAATTCGGCAAGAAAGAAACCGAAGATGCCTGGCAGAACGCCGAAGTGGCGGCGTTGTTCCGCCTGGCCGGTGCGGGCGTTCGCGTGCCCAAGCCGTACGACTTCCTCGAAGGCGTGTTGTTGATGGAACTGGTGGCCGACGAGTACGGCGATGCCGCGCCACGCCTGAATGACGTGACCCTGGAGCCGGACCAGGCGCGTGAATACCACGCCTTCCTGATTTCCCAGATCGTGCTGATGCTGTGTACCGGCCTGGTGCACGGTGACCTGTCCGAGTTCAACGTGCTGCTCACGCCGACCGGTCCGGTCATCATCGACCTGCCCCAGGCGGTCGATGCGGCGGGCAACAACCACGCGTTCAACATGCTGGAGCGGGATGTGGGCAACATGGCTTCCTACTTCGGGCGTTTTGCCCCGGAGTTGAAGAAGACCAAGTACGCCAAGGAAATGTGGGCACTCTACGAAGCCGGCACCTTGCACCCGGCCAGCGTCTTGACCGGCGAGTTCGACGAGCCGGAAGAACTGGCGGATGTGGGCGGTGTGATCCGCGAGATCGAAGCGGCAAGGCTGGACGAAGAACGGCGCCAGGCCATTCGGGCGGCGGATGATGCGCCACCGAGCAAGGCGTCGGAAGAGCCACCGCCGCCGCCCTGGATGCAATGATCCCTGGCTGGATGAGGATCAAAATGTGGGAGGGAGCAAGCCCCCTCCCACATTTGGTTTTGCATGTATTCAGATAGATTTCGTCACGCGCAGCAGCTTCCCGATGCCAGTTCCTTGAGAATCGGACAATCCGGCCGGTGATCGCCCTGGCAGTGCTCCACCAGGTCCTGCAACGTATCGCGCAATTGCCCCAACTCCAGGATCTTCTGGTTCAGCTCATCGATATGCTGGCGCGCCAGGGCTTTCACATCGGCGCTGGCCCGTTGCCGGTCCTGCCACAGGGTCAGCAGTTTGCCCACCTCTTCCAATGAAAACCCCAGGTCCCGCGAGCGTTTGATAAACGCCAGGGTGTGCAGGTCGTCGGTGCCGTAGATGCGGTAGCCGCTGTCGGTGCGATGGGCCGCCTTGAGCAGGCCGATGGATTCGTAATAGCGAATCATCTTCGCGCTCAGCCCGCTTTGCCGGGCGGCTTGGCCGATGTTCATGGGCGTTGATCCTCCAAGTTCGACTGTTTCCAAGTGCTTGGTTTCCAGGTTTTCAACAGCAAGGCATTGCTCACGACACTGACGCTGGACAAGGCCATGGCCGCACCTGCAAGCACCGGATTGAGCAGGCCGAATGCGGCCAGGGGAATGCCGATCAAGTTATACACAAAGGCCCAGAACAGGTTCTGGCGGATTTTGGCGTAGGTCTTGCGGCTGATCTCCAGGGCGGCCGGGACCAGGCGTGGGTCGCCGCGCATCAAGGTGATGCCGGCGGCATGCATGGCCACGTCGGTGCCGCCGCCCATGGCGATACCGATGTCGGCGGCGGCCAGGGCCGGCGCGTCGTTGATGCCGTCGCCGACCATGGCTACCACGCCGGTTTTTTTCAGTTCGGCGACGGTGGCGGCTTTATCGGCTGGCAGGACTTCGGCGTGTACGTCATCGATGCCCAACGCTTCGGCAACGACGCGGGCGCTGCCGCGATTGTCGCCGGTGAGCAAGTGGCTGCCGATGTGCCGGGCCTTGAGTTGTGCCACCGCTTCCAGCGCGCCAGGCTTGAGGGTGTCACCAAAGGCAAACAGCCCGAGCACACGGGGTTGCGCGCCTTGCTCGATCAGCCAGGACAAGGTGCGGCCCTCGGCTTCCCAGGCCGTGGCAGAGTCGGCCAGCCCACCCGCGTCCAAGCCGCTTTCTTCCAGCAGGCGCTGATTTCCCAGGGCCAGTTGGCGCCCGCCGAGGGTGCCGGCAATGCCACGTCCGGTCAGGGATTGGCTGGCGCTCACATCCGCCACCGTCAGCCCTTGCTCGCTGCACGCATCCAGCACAGCCTTGGCCAACGGGTGTTCGCTGCCACGTTGCAGCGCACCGGCCTGTTGCAGCAATGTGGCTTCATCGCCATCCACTGCCGCTAAATGGGCAATTTTCGGGGTGCCGGAAGTGAGGGTGCCGGTTTTATCGAACACCACGGTGCTTACTTCATGGGCACGCTCCAGCGCTTCGGCGTCCTTGATCAGGATGCCATAGCGTGCGGCCACGCCGGTGCCGGCCATGATGGCGGTCGGTGTGGCCAGCCCGAGGGCGCACGGGCAGGCGATCACCAGCACCGCCACGGCGTTGATGATCGCGGTCTCCAGCGGCGCACCGTACAGCCACCAGCCCACCAGCGTGATCAACGCCAGCACCAGCACGGTCGGCACGAATACCTGGCTGACTTTATCCACCAGCTTCTGGATCGGTGCCTTGGCGGCCTGGGCGTCTTCCACCAGGCGGATGATGCGCGCCAGTACGCTTTCGGCACCGAGCGCGGTGGTGCGCACCAGCAGACGGCCTTCGCCATTGATGGCGCCGCCGGTGACGGCATCACCAGGTTGCTTCGGCACCGGCAGGCTTTCGCCGCTGATCAATGCCTCATCGGCATGGCTCTGGCCTTCTACCACTTCACCGTCCACCGGGAAGCGCTCGCCGGGTTTGACCAGCACCAGGTCATTAAGCTTGAGCGCGTTGATGGCGACATCTTCCTCGCGACCATCCTGCACACGAATCGCGCGTTCAGGGCGCAGGGCTTCCAGGGCGCGGATGGCGCTGGCGGTCTGGCGTTTGGCGCGGCTCTCCAGGTATTTACCGAGCAGCACCAGGGCGATCACCACGGCCGACGCTTCGAAGTACAGATGGGGCATGGTGCCTGCGGGCGCGGTCAGCCATTCATAGAGGCTCAGGCCGTAACCGGCGCTGGTGCCGATGGCCACCAGCAGGTCCATATTGCCGGCGCCGGCCCGCACGGCCTTCCAGGCTGCGATGTAGAAGCGTGCACCGAAGATGAATTGCACCGGGGTCGCCAGGAGGAACTGCACCCAGGCCGGCAGCATCCAGTGCAGGCCGAAGGGCTGCACCAGCATCGGCAGAACCAGGGGCAATGCCAGCACAACCGCCAGCAGCAGTGACCAGCGCTCGCGGTGCAGGCGTTGGGCCTGATCGGCCTCGGTCCTGGTTTCGCTTTGCGGCAGGCTGGCGGTGTAGCCGGCTTTGTCGACGGCGGCGATCAGCACGGCCGGGTCGATCTGGCCCAGCACTTCGACGTGGGCGCGCTCGTTGGCCAGGTTGACGCTGACGCTTTGCACCCCCGCCACTTTGCCCAGCGCGCGCTCGACACGTCCGGCGCAACTGGCGCAGGTCATGCCGCCGATGGGCAGGTCAAAGGTGGTGGATCCATTCATGGGGCAGTCCTCCAGAGAAGTTGCCCCTAGGATCAACCTTGACCTGTGGGGAAGGTCAAGCGTCTTCAGTATTCCAGTGCGGCGGGTTTGAGGTACATGCCTTCCGGGCCCTGGGCAATGCGCAACTTGCGTACGTCACCGGCCTTGAGTGTGATGTTCTGCGCCGGCGGCGCGAGCAGGCCCGGCAAGCAACCCGGTGACTGGCCCGGCAGCAGTTTCAGGCGCAGCGACACATTGCCGGCGGGCAGGTTGAACGAGGTGGACTGTTCCTGGAACAGACGCCCGGCCAACTGGTCCTGGATGTACAGGCCGATCTCGCAATTGGTCGGTACTTCCAGGCGTTCGCGGGAAATGATCAGCACCGCATAGTCTTCTGCGGCGAGGGCCTGGGGCGCAGCGGCAGACAAGCTCATCAGGCCGACAAGGCAAAAAAACGACCAGCGCATGGCGAATGCTCCGTGGTTTGAATCGAAGATAGGTGAAGCTTGGCCGACGCTGCGGTGTAATACCAGCCCGGCCGAAAGTTTCAGAACTTGACCTTGCCATCGTGGCAAGGTCAAGACTGGGTTCAACCTCATCAAAGGAGTCATGTCATGCAAATATTCAGCGTTGAAGGAATGACCTGCGGCCACTGCGTTCGGGCCGTGACCCAGGCGGTGCAGAGCCAGGATCCGGCGGCCAGCGTGAAGGTCGACCTGGCGGCGAAAGAGGTGGGCGTCGAAAGCCGCCTGTCTGCCGAGGAAGTGATCAGCCTGATCAGCGAAGAGGGCTACAGCGCCAAGCTCGCCTGACCCATTCAAATAGTTAGCGAGCTATCGTATTCAATGCACCCAAGCGCGGCTAAACTGTCGGGCTGCCGACACACTTGGGTGCCTGATGAACCTTCGCATAATCCTGATCCTGGGTGCCTTGAGCGCCTTCGCGCCGCTGGCGATCGATTTCTACCTGCCTGGCTTTCCTGCCATGGCGGCGGCCTTCGGGACCGACGAAAAACATATCCAGCTGACCCTGGCGGTGTATTTCGCCGGCCTGGCCATCGGCCAACTGATCTACGGCCCACTGGCGGACCGCTTTGGTCGACGCGGCCCGCTGCTCAGCGGCGTGACCCTGTTTACCCTGGCGTCCTTTGCCTGCGCATACGCGCCGTCCCTGGAGTGGCTGATTGGCGCACGTTTCGTGCAGGCCCTCGGCGGTTGCGCGGGCATGGTGATTTCCCGCGCCGTGGTCAGTGACAAATGTGATGCGGTGGGCTCGGCCAAGGTGTATTCGCAACTGATGCTGGTGACCGGCCTGGCGCCGATCCTTGCGCCGTTGGCAGGCGGGGTGATGGTCGGGTTGTGGGGCTGGCAGTCGATTTTCCTGGCACTGTCGATCTTCAGCGTGATGGCGGCGATTGCCGTGGCGGTCGGTTTGCCGGAAACCTTTCCGGCCCATCAGCCGCGTCAACCCTTGTCGGGATCGCTGCGCCGCTATGGCGCGCTGTTGTCAGACCGGGTCTACCTCGGTTACGCCCTGACCGGGGGCATTTCGATTGCCGGGATGTTTGCCTACATCGCCGGCTCCCCGTTCGTATTTATCAAACTCTATGGCGTGCCCGCCGAGCATTACGGCTGGCTGTTCGGCTCCAACGCCGCCGGGTTCATCCTGGTTGCACAGGTTAACGCGCGGTTGCTGGCCAAGCGTGGCCCGGCGTTTCTGCTGTCGCGCACGGTGTGGGTCTATCTGCTGGCGGCGCTGTCACTGTTGGGCATCGCGGCCTTGCGCACCGATGCGCTATGGCCGTTGCTGGTACCGCTGTTCATCTGTATCGCCAGCCTGGGCTGCATCCTGCCCAACACCTCGGCCTGCGCCATGAGCGGGCAGGGCGCCCGGGCCGGCAGCGCGTCGGCCTTGCTCGGTTGCATTCAGTTTGGCGTGGCGGCAGGGGCGGCTTCGTTGGTGGGCGTGCTGCACGACGGCACGGCGATGCCGATGGCGATGGTCATCAGCTTGTGCGGGGTGTTGGCGGTGACGATTGCGATGTCGACCCAGCGCCTGCAACGGGCAAGGGCCACGCAGGCGCAGGGCTGAAATGCAGGTCAGCCAGCGGCGGAGCGTTGCTGGCTGAGCGGGAAGCGGTGGGGAGCCTGGATGCGGGCTTGCAGGGTTTCGGCAAAGGCGCGGGCCTCGGCCTCGCTGCGGAAGGTGAACGCATCGCCGTCGAGACGAACCTGCCATTTATTGCCGGGGGATTTTGCTAACGCTTTTATCAGGATTTTCATTGCTGACTTCCTCACGTAAAAGAATCGTGGCAAAGGCGGCCAATATAAACCCGAATACGCTCACAAATATGACAAAGATCAACTCTCTGACTAGCGGTGTCGTCCCTCACTCAGACGAATAACGGACGACACTGACAGGCGTTATCTTCAGAACCCTTCCAGCACGATCTTGCCCTTGGCCTTGCCGCTTTCCAGCAGGGCATGGGCACGGCGCAGGTTCGCCGCATTGATCACACCGAAGTGCTCGCCCACCGTCGTTTTCAAGGTGCCGGCGTCGATCAGTTCGGCCACGCGATTGAGCAGGTTGTGCTGCTCGATCATGTCCGGCGTCTCGAACATCGAGCGCGTGTACATGAACTCCCAATGCAGCGACAGGCTCTTGCGCTTGAGTTTGCTCACGTCCAGCGCCTTGGGGTCGTCGATCAGCGCCAGCTTGCCTTGGGGTTGCAGCGCTTCGACCAGTTGGTCCAGGTGATGCTCGGTCTGGGTCAGGCTGGCGACGTGGGTCACCTGCGGGTGGCCGGCTTGTTTCAGCGCTTCGCTCAGCGGTTGGCTGTGGTCGATCACCAGGTCGGCGCCGAGTGCCTTGGTCCATTCCTGGGTTTCCGGGCGCGACGCGGTGCCGATCACCGTCAAGGCGGTGAGCTGGCTGGCCAGTTGGGTCAGGATCGAACCCACGCCACCGGCGGCACCGACGATGAGCAGGCTCTGGCCTTCAGCCTCTTTACCTTCACGCACTTGCAGGCGTTCGAATAGCAGCTCCCAGGCGGTGATGGCGGTCAGCGGCAGCGCGGCGGCTTCGGCAAAGCCCAGGCTCTTGGGCATATGGCCGACGATGCGCTCATCGACGGTGTGCAGTTCGCTGTTAGCGCCCGGGCGGACCAGGGAACCGGCGTAGAACACCTTGTCGCCGACTTTGAACAGGCTCACTTCACTGCCGACGGCCTTGACCACACCGGCCACGTCCCAGCCCAGCACTTTGGCCGCACCGTTCTCCGGGGCGACGTTCTGGCGCACCTTGGTGTCCACCGGGTTGACCGAGATGGCTTTGACTTCTACCAGCAGGTCCCGGGGGCCGGCGACGGGCTCCGGCAGTTGGATGTCTTGTAGGGATTTTTCATCGTTGATCGGCAGTGATGCGTAGTAGGCAATGGCTTTCATGGGGGGCTCCGGAAAAAGGCGGTGATCAGGCGAGAAACTTCAGGCGCTTGAGTTCGAAGTGCTCGATGACATCAGCGGCTTTAGCGCGAAAATGTTGGATATGTGCGCTCTGGTCGTGGTCGGCGAGTGCGGCGTCATCGCTCCAGCGTTCGAGCATGTAGAAGGTCTCAGGGTGTTGCAGGTCCTGGTGCAGGTCGTATTGCTCGCAGCCGGCTTCAAGACGGGTGGGTTCCAGCAGGTCACGCAGCAGCGGCTCCAAGGTGGCCTGTTGGCCAGGTTTGGCGATCAGTGTGGCGATGACGTTAAAGGCTGTGGACATATTCAACTCCAGACACGTGATAACGGGATGGGCAGATGATTGGCCATTTCCCTGCAAGATAAAAGCGGCTAAAACAGCACTCTGTTTCAATAATATTTTGATAATGGGTGGTTGAATGCTGCGTTTTGATGATTTGCAGTTGTTTGTACGCGCCGCGGACCTGGGCAGTTTGTCGGCGGCGGCGCGGGTGATGGACCTGTCGCCTGCCGTGGCCAGCGCGGCGCTCAAGCGTATCGAACAGCAGCTGGGCACGCGTTTGCTGGCGCGCTCCACCCGCAGCCTGCGCCTGACCGCCGAAGGTGAGGGTTTCCTGGAATATGCCCGAACTGCATTGAGCGCCCTGGACGAAGGACGGCGCTTATTGGCCAGTGGTCAGGACCATGTCAGTGGGGTGTTGCAACTCTCGGCCCCCTCGGATTTCGGCCGTAACCAATTACTGCCCTGGCTGGACGAATTTCAGCACGAGTACCCGCAACTCACCGTGCGCCTGCTGCTGGGCGATCGGATTGCCGACCTGTTCCGCCAGCCGGTGGACATTGCCCTGCGCTATGGCGAGCCCGAAGACTCCAGCCTGGTCGCCCTGCCCGTCGCGCCGCACAACGTTCGCGTGTTGTGTGCAGCCCCCAGCTATCTCGTGCGTCATGGCGAGCCGCGACAGCTGGAGCAATTGGCCCAGCACAATTGCTTGCTTTACATGCTTGGCAGCCGAGTGCATGACCACTGGAGCTTCCACGATGGCAAACGCGAAGTCAGCCTCACGGTCAGTGGTGATCGCTTCAGCGACGATGCCGATGTGGTGCGCCGCTGGGCGGTGGCGGGCGTGGGCATTGCCTACAAATCCTGGCTGGATGTGAGCACCGATGTGCTGGCCGGGCGCTTGCGCCTGGTCTTGCCTGAATTGCGTGGCGAGCGCACACCGCTCAACTTGCTGTGCGCCCATCGGGCCCAGTTGAGCAAACCCATCAACCTGCTGCGGGAAATGCTCGTGTCGCGCTGTGCGACATTGACCGCTCAATTGCCGGAGCGATTGGGTACGACGTATTAGCCTCCATCACACAAGGAAATTTCACTCAGCTCATGTCCCTATTCATGCTGTCAGACGCCGCGGAACCGCTGGTTTACACACCTATACTTTGGCGCCCACCACAGCAGAAAAATAATTCGACAGGGAGTGAATCGATGGAAGAAGCACCATGCATCAGTCAGATCGCCAGCTTGCTCGCCGAACCCAAACGCACCGCCATGCTCTGGTCCCTGATGGACGGCTCGACCAAGTCCTCGGAGGAACTGGCGCTGCTTGCCGGGTTGTCACCCGCCTCGGCCAATGCCCATCTGGCACGGCTGACGGGGAGTGGCTTGCTGCGTACCGAGGGTCGGCGTGGCAAGCGGCTGTTTCGCATGGCGGCGGCCGATGTCAGCGTCGCCATCGATGCCTTGGCCAGTACGACACTGGCCAGCGCAGCACGTACTGCGCCGCATGCTTCACCGCCGGTGTTGGTGGCGCCGCCATTGTTGCGACATGCGCGTCTGTGCCAGGGCCACCTCGGCGGCGAAGTGGCGGCGCAGCTGCATGAGCGGATGTTGGCGGCGGGGTGGATCGAGCGTCATGAGCAACGCATTGAGGTGACGATCAAGGGCGCACAGCACCTGGCGGGCCTGGGTATTTATACCCAGGCGCTGGCGTCGCCACTGGTGTGCGACTGCTTCGATTGGAGCCAGCGGCAACCGCACCTGGGCGGCGCGCTGGGTGCGGGGCTGTTGCAGTTGTTCCTGCAATCGAACTGGATCAGCCTGGTCAATGAGTCCCAGGCGGTGCAGCTCAACGACAACGGGCTGGCAGAAATCGCCCGATTGGCCATGTCCGAACAACCTTAGCCTTGAGGGTTTGCGATCATCGCCCTGGCCTTTTTGATTCCATGGACCTGGCGATGATGACTTTGCGTCCAGTCAGGGTTTTACCAGGCGCGCATCCAGGCTGTTCTGCGCCAGGCGTTTGGCCTGGTCCTGGGTCATGCCCAGCGAGGTGTACAGCGCGTGGAAGTTCTCGGTGACATAGCCGCCGAAGTACGCCGGGTCATCCGAGTTCACCGTGACCTTCACGCCACGCTCGAGCATGTCGAGGATGTTGTGCTGGGCCATGTCGTCGAACACGCAAAGCTTGGTGTTGGACAGCGGGCAGACGGTCAACGGGATCTGCTCGTCGATGATGCGCTGCATCAGGCGCTCGTCTTCGATGGCGCGTACGCCATGGTCGATACGCTGGATTTTCAGCAGGTCGATCGCTTCCCAGATGTACTCGGGCGGGCCTTCTTCACCGGCGTGGGCGACGGTGAGGAAGCCTTCGTGGCGGGCGCGGTCGAACACACGTTGGAACTTGCTCGGCGGATGACCCATTTCCGAACTGTCCAGGCCCACGGCCACAAACGCATCGCGGAACGGCAGCGCCTGGTCGAGGGTTTTCTCGGCTTCGGCTTCGCTCAGGTGGCGCAGGAAACTGAGGATCAAGCCGCTGGTGATGCCCAGCTGCTGTTCGCCATCTTTGAGCGCCGCGGCGATGCCGTTGAGCACCACTTCGAACGGTATGCCACGGTCGGTGTGGGTTTGCGGGTCGAAGAAGGGCTCGGTGTGGATCACGTTCTGGGCTTTGCAGCGCAGCAGGTAAGCCCAGGTCAGGTCGTAGAAATCCTGGGAGGTGCGCAGCACATCGGCGCCCTTGTAATACAGGTCGAGAAACTCTTGCAGGTTATTGAAGGCATAGGCCTTGCGCAGGGTTTCGACGTCGTTCCACGGCAGCGCGATCTTGTTGCGCTCGGCCAGGGCGAACAGCAGCTCAGGCTCCAGCGAGCCCTCCAGGTGCAGGTGCAATTCAGCCTTGGGCAGGGCGTTGAGCCAATCGTACATTTTCTAAATTCTCATCAGGTGCAATGGCGGCATTCTACAGGCCGTGGCTGAAATAATCGGCAAAACCTGACCAGCAGGAGAGTATTCGATTTATTCACGCAAGGGCTGTGTGAACTAAGGTGTAACGAAACGTTAGCGGCTTGGCGCAGTCTGTACCCCATCAATGACTGATTTGCCGTACTAAAAGGCCCGGAATGCTCACATCCCTCAAGCAAGAAAAATTCATGCTGCTGGCGCTGATTGCCGCCATCGCCGCCTACCCGCTGGAGCACTGGATGCTGCACAGCGGGCAAATGGTGGCACTGTTGGCCGGCGTGGTGTTGATCGGTTTTATCGTCGTGGCGTCGATGCGCGTGGCCCACCACGCCGAGCAACTGGCGGAAAAGGTCGGCGATCCCTACGGTACTATGATCCTGACTCTCGCCGCAGTGCTGGTGGAGGTGGTGATCCTGGCGATCATGATGAGCAATGAGCCGTCACCGACCTTGGTGCGGGACACCATCTATTCGGCGGTGATGCTCGATATCAACGGCATCCTCGGCCTGGCAGCGTTGATGGGTGGCATCAAGCATGGCGAACAGTCCTACAATGATGATTCGGCGCGGACCTACAGCGTAATGATCCTGACCGCCATGGGCGTGTCGATGGTGGTGCCGGAATTTATCCCCGAAGCCGACTGGAAAATTTACTCGGCCTTCACCATCGGCGCGATGGTGGTGCTCTACACCTTGTTCCTGCGCATGCAGGTAGGGCCCCACAGTTATTTCTTCAGCTACAGCTACCCGGAAAAGCGTCGCAAGAAGCTGCCGGAGGAACAAGCGTCGCCGCCGGTGAACCTGGCGTTCTCCATCTGCACCCTGGTGTTTGGCGTGGTTGTGATCGGTGCGCTGGCCGAGGTGATGTCCAAGACCCTCGACCTGGGCCTGGAAGGCACGGGCGCACCGCCGGTGATCACGGCGATCGTGGTGGCGGCTATTTCGGCGGCACCGGAGATTCTGACGGCCTTGCGTGCTGCGCTGGCCAACCGCATGCAGTCGGTGGTGAACATCGCCCTGGGTGCGTCGTTGTCGACGGTGATCCTGACGGTGCCGGTGATGGAAGCCATGGCGCTCTATACCGGCCAGCCGTTCCAGATGGCGATGACGCCGGTGCAAACGGTGATGGTGTTTATCACGCTGATCGTCAGTGCGATCAACCTCAACGATGGCGAAACCAATGCCATCGAAGGGATGACCCATTTTGTGTTGTTTGCGACCTTTATCATGTTGTCGCTGTTGGGCTTGTAAGCACCGCTTACTCCAAGTGGGAGGGCGCTTGCCCCCTCCCACATGTTGAGCGGTGTTTGGTTTAGGTTCCGGCGATTAGCCGCCGTGCCGCCTGGCTGTGATCGGCGATCAAGCCTTTCAGGTCCAGGCCTTCCACCTGTCCGTCGATAACCCGCCATTTGCCGCCGATCATCACCCGGTCCGCCCGATCCGCGCCGCACAGCAGCAGTGCGGAGATCGGATCATGGCTGCCGGAGAAACGCAGCTCATCCAGTTTGAACAGCGCCAGGTCGGCCTGTTTGCCTACGGCCAGTTCACCGATATCCGTACGCCCCAGTAGCTGCGCCGACCCCTTGGTCGCCCAACCCAGCACGCCTTCGGGGGTGATCTTTTCGGCGCCGTAACGCAGGCGCTGGATGTACAGGGCCTGGCGGGTTTCGAGGATCATGTTCGACGCATCGTTGGAGGCAGAGCCGTCAACACCCAGGCCGATGGGGGCGCCGGCAGCGATCAGGTCCAGGGTCGGGCAGATGCCGGAGGCCAGGCGCATATTGGAGCTTGGGCAATGACAGATGCCCGTACCGGCGGCGCCCAGGCGCGCAATTTCATCCGGATTGAAGTGAATGCCATGGGCCAGCCATGTGCGCGGGCCGAGCCAGCCGACGCTGTCCAGGTAATCCACCGTGCGCAGGCCGAAGCGCTGCAGGCAGAAATCTTCTTCGTCGAGGGTTTCGGCCAGGTGGGTGTGCAGGCGCACATCCAGGCTGTTGGCCAGTTCGGCGCTGGCTTGCATGATTTGCGGGGTGACGGAAAACGGTGAGCAGGGCGCCAGGGCAATCTGGATGTACGCGCCATCGCCGCGTTGATGGTATTCGCGGATCAGGCGCTGACTGTCGTCAAGGATGACCTGGCCCTGTTGCACAGTCTGTTGCGGTGGCAGGCCACCGTCGGCTTCGCCCAGGCTCATGGAACCGCGGGTGAGCATGGCGCGCATGCCCAATTCGCGCACGCTGTCGACTTGCACATCGATGGCGTTTTCCAGGCCGTCGGGGAACAGATAGTGGTGGTCTGCCGCCGTGGTGCAGCCCGAGAGCAGCAACTCCGCGAGCGCCACCTTCGACGCCAGGGCGAGTTTTTCCGGAGTCAGTCGCGCCCAGACCGGGTACAGGGTTTTCAACCAGGGAAACAAGGGCTGATTGACCACCGGCGCCCAGGCGCGGGTCAGGGTCTGATAGAAGTGATGGTGGGTGTTGATCAGCCCGGGCAGGACCACATGCTCACGCGCATCGAACACTTGGGCGCAGGGCTGTGCGGGTTCCTGACCCTGTGCCAGCACTTCGGCGATCACTCCGTCTTGCAGCACCAGGCCGCCACGGGCGTCGAGGCCGTTGGCGGTGAAAATCGCGAGGGGGGTTTTTAACCAGATACGGGTCGCAGGCATTGGCCGGCTCCTCTGAATGATGGGTTCAGGTTTGCCAGCTCAGTGATGCCCTGTCTGCTGATCCAGGGTCGCCGGTGAGGGCGAGGTGGGCAGTCTACGCGCGGATCGTTATCGACGGCAATCGCTCGATAACGACCCTGTGCGGCTTACCAGGCGATGGTGTCGCCCTTGTAGTCCACGAAGTGATGGCCGCCCTTGCCGGTGTAGGCGTTCACCTGGTCTACCAGGCCGCGCACGCTGGTGTCGACATCGATGTGCGCGTTTTCGCCGCCCATGTCAGTCTTCACCCAGCCCGGGTGCAGCGACAGCACGGTAAGTTTGTGATCGCCCAGTTGGGTAATGAAGCTGTTGGTCATGGAGTTGAGTGCGGCCTTGCTGGCCTTGTACAGCGCCAGGTCCGAGCCGTCGGGGATGGTCACGCTGCCCAGTACTGAACTCATGAACGCCAGCACGCCGCTGTCCTTGCGGATCTGCCCGACAAAGCGCTGGGCCAGGTTGATCGGCGCCACGGCGTTGGTGAAGAACAGCTGGCCGACTTCCGCCAGGGTGGCATGGCCAGGTTCTTGATTGGCGGGGCCCTTTACGCCTGCGTTGACGAACAGCAGGTCGAAGGTGCGGTCCTTGAGGCGTTGGTTCAGGGCGATCACGGCTTGCTGATCGTCCATGTCGAGTTTCTCGATCTGCACCGGGCCCACGGCTTTCAGGGCATCGGCCTTGTTCGGGTCACGCACGGTGGCGGTCACTTCCCAGCCGTCCTGGAGCAATTGCTTGACCAGGCCGAGGCCCAGCCCGCGTGAGGCGCCGATGATCAGTGCGGTTTTTGGCGTAGACATGAAGGCTTCCTTTAAAAGTCGCGGTTCAGGGTGTTCAGCGAACAACAGTAGCAGTTTCAGCGTTGCAGCAGGATGCGCCCACGGCTCAGGTCGGCGAGCTGGGTTTGCAGGGTGTCGATGTGGGCTTCGCCCAGGGCCAGTTGTAACTCCACGCCATTGGCGGTGAAGGTTTCTTCCAGCACCAGCCCGCCCAACTCGGCGACGCGCAATTTGACCAGGTTCAGCTCGGAGAATCCGCAGGCGCAACTCAGCGGCACGCGGCTGATCAGTTCGATGCGCTCGGCATTTTGCAGGCACTTGTTCGCACCGCCGCCATAGGCGCGGGCCAGGCCGCCGGTACCGAGTTGTATGCCGCCATACCAGCGAATCACCAGCACCGCGACCTGATCGAAGCCTTGGGCCTCGATGGCCGCCAGGATGGGCCGTCCTGCGGTGCCGCCGGGTTCGCCGTCGTCACTGCTGCGGTATTGATCGGCCAGCTTCCAGGCCCAGCAGTTGTGCGTGGCGTTAAGGTCGCTGTGCTGCTCGAAAAATGCCTGGGCTTCTTGCGGGCTGGTGATCGGCGCGGCCAGGGTAATGAAGCGGCTTTTGCGAATTTCTTCGCGGAACTCGCAAAGGCCGGTGAGCGTGAAAGACATAGATGGCTTCGTCTAGAGGGCCGGCTTGATGCCGCAGCCCTTGAGAATGATGTGGATCAGGTTGGTGCCGGCGTCTTCCATGTCCTGCTTGGTCAGCTTGGTGCGACCGGTGACGCGGCAGATCTGGGTGGCGAAGTCGGCGTAATGCTGGGTGCTGCCCCACAACAGGAAGATCAGGTGCACGGGGTCGATGGGGTCCATCTTGCCGGCGTCGATCCAGGCCTGGAACACCGCCGCCCGACCACTGAACCAGGCGCGGTAATCCTGGCTGAAATATTCGGTCAGGCATTCGCCGCCGCTGATGATCTCCATGGCGAAGATCCGCGAGGCCTGGGGCTGGCGCCGCGAAAACTCCATCTTGGTGCGGATGTAGCGGGAGAGGGCTACGGCCGGGTCGTCCTCGGCGGTCAGCGTGTTGAAGGTGCTGTCCCACAGTTCGAGGATATTGCTGAGCACCGCGATATACAGGCCCAGCTTGTTGGTGAAGTAGTAGTGCAAGTTGGCCTTGGGCAGCCCGGCACTGGCAGCAATGGTGTTCATGCTGGTGCCCTTGTAGCCATGGCGCGCGAACTCATCTTCAGCAGCCTGGAGAATCGCTTGTTCGTTCTTTTGCCGAATGCGGCTGGCGGGCTTACCGGCGTGGTTGCTGTGGGCAGGAACTTCGAGGCTCATGGAGGTTTCCGTGCTGATCGATAGAGACGACGTGTGCACAGATAACCCACCCTCAAGCCTCAGACAAGTCCCGATGCAATAAAACCGTCAAAGCGGTTCCAGGGTGTCGCTTTCCTGCGCGTGGTTTGCGTCACGAGCGGGCACCTTGGATTCCGGCAGTAACAGGCACAACACGATGGCGGTCAGGCCGCCGCTGGTGATGGCTGAGTCGAACAGGTTCTGCACCAGGGTTGGCATCAGGTGCAGCAGGTTCGGTTGGGCGGCGATGCCCAGGCCGACGCCGAACGAGGTGGCGATGATCAGCATGCTGCGACGGTCCAGTGGTGCCTGGGCGAGGATGCGTACGCCGGCGGCGGCCACACTGCCGAACATCACCAGGGTGGCGCCGCCCAATACGGGCTTGGGGATTTGTTGCAGCACGGCACCGATCAGCGGGAACAAACCCAGGCAGAACAGCACCACGCCGATGTACAGGCCGACGTAACGGCTGGCCACGCCGGTCAGTTGGATCACGCCGTTGTTCTGGGCAAAGGTGGTGTTGGGGAAGGCGCTGAACGTGGCGGCGATCATGCAACTGACGCCATCGCCGAGGACGCCGCCTTTGAGCCGGCTTATATAAGACGGGCCGCTGATGGGCTGGCGCGCGATCATGCAGTTGGCGGTGAGGTCGCCGACGGTTTCAATGCTGCTGATCAGATAAATCAGCGCGATCGGCAGGAAGGCGCTCCAGTCGAAGTTGAAGCCGAATCGAAACGGGATCGGCAGGCTGACCAAAGGCAAGTCGCCCAGGGCCTGGGGCACCAGCTTGCCGCTGAACCAGGCGGCGAGGCTGCCGAGGGCCAGGCCGATGATGATCGCCGAGAGGCGCACCCAGGGTGTGTTGGAGCGGTTGAGCAAGATGATGGTCAGCACCACGAACAGGCCCAACGCAAGGTTGGCCGGTGCGCCGAAGTCCGGTGCGTTGAAACCGCCGCCCAGGTCGGTGATACCGACCTTGATCAGGCTGATGCCGATCAGGGTAATGACAATCCCGGTCACCAGCGGGGTGATCACTCGGCGCAGCTGACCAATAAAGCGGCTGAGAATGATCTGCACGGCAGCGCCGAAAAAGCACACGCCGAAGATCATCGCCATGATGTCTTCCGGGCTGCCGCCGCGTTGCTTGACCAGAAACCCGGCCGACAGCACCGCGCCGAGAAACGCAAAGCTGGTGCCTTGCAGGCAGATCATCCCGGCGCCGATCCCAAATGGCCTGCGGGCCTGAATGAATGTGCCGACGCCGGACACCATTAACGCCATGCTGATCAGGTAGGGCAAGTGTGCGGTCAGGCCCAATGTGGAGCCGATGATCAGCGGTGGCGTGATGATGCCGACAAAGGCGGCCAGCACATGTTGCAGTGCGGCGAGCAAGGCAGGGGCGGGTTTGGGGCGGTCATTGAGACCGTAGATCAGGTCGCTGGGGCTGGAGGATTCTGGTGGCATGGCAAGCAAACTCGAGGCGGACGGTTCTAGGTCCCTGTGTCCTTGCAAAAAGCTGTCCAGGTGCTCAGCTTTTTGCGCGAAGCCCGAGTTAGCGCGTTGCCGCCAGGCTTTCCAGGAAGCTTTCCAGCACCAAATGAGGGCGACGGCCTTTGCGCGTGACCGATGCCAGGCTTAAATCGTAAAAGCGCGTAGCCGGTTTCAGCGCGCGCAGTCGGCCTTGTTGCACCCATAGGCTGGCGTAGTGGTCGGGCAAGTAACCGATGTAGCGACCGGTGAGAATCAGGAATGCCATGCCTTCGCGGTCCGAGGCGCTGGCGGTGCAGTTGAGCGCCTGGTAGTGGGCCTGGATCTCGGCGGGCAGGCGGAAGGTGGGGGCGATGGCGTCCTGGGCGTCGATGCGCTCGTCGCCCAGTTGCTTGTCGTCGGCATAAAACAGGGGGTGGCCAACCGCGCAGTAAAGCAGTGAGCGTTCGCTGTACAGCGCCTGGTACTCCAGGCCGGACAGGGCGCTGGCCTGGGGCACCACACCGACATGCAGGCGGCCGTCGAGTACGCCTTGTTCGACCTCATTGGGGGCGATCATGCGGATCTGGATCTGTACGTCCGGCCCGCGCTCCTTCAACTGTGCCAGGGCGTGGGTGATGCGCATGTGGGGCAGCGTGACCAGGTTGTCGGTGAGGCCGATGATCAACTCGCCGCGCAAATGCTGGTGCAGGCCGTTGACCTCGGTGCGGAAACTTTCCAGGGCGCTTAATAGTTGCAGGGCCGATTGGTAGACCTCGCGGCCTTCTTCGGTCAGCGAGAAACCGGCGCGGCCGCGTTGGCAAAGTCTTAATCCGAGCCGCTGCTCAAGGTCGCTCATTTGCTGGCTGATGGCGGAACGGCCGATGCCGAGCACGGTTTCCGCCGCCGAGAAGCCGCCGCACTCCACGACGCTGCGAAAGATGCGCAGCAAGCGAATATCGAAGTCGCTGACTTGGGCCAGGGGATCGGGTCGACGGCTGCTCATAGTTTAGTGAAGGCCTGACTGAAGGTTAGAAGAGTTGGATTTCACCGACTTTATCCCCGTGGCAATTTAGCTGCAACAACGCTTTTTCAATCCCGACGCTGCCTGTTGCCCTGCGAGGTTTTGCTGATGAACATGCCCGAAAACGCCCCATCGTCCCTGGCCAGCCAATTGAAGTTGGACGCTCACTGGATGCCCTACACCGCCAACCGTAACTTTCAGCGTGACCCGCGTCTGATTGTGGCCGCCGAAGGCAGCTGGTTGACCGATGACAAGGGGCGCAAGGTCTACGACTCGTTGTCGGGCCTGTGGACCTGTGGCGCCGGGCATACGCGCAAGGAAATCCAGGAGGCGGTCGCCAAGCAACTTGGCACGCTGGACTACTCCCCAGGCTTCCAGTACGGCCATCCATTGTCTTTCCAACTGGCGGAAAAGATCACCGATTTGACCCCAGGCAACCTGAATCACGTGTTCTTCACCGACTCCGGTTCCGAGTGCGCCGATACCGCGGTGAAGATGGTGCGTGCCTACTGGCGCCTGAAGGGCCAGGCCACCAAGACCAAGATGATCGGCCGCGCCCGTGGTTATCACGGTGTGAACATCGCCGGTACCAGCCTGGGCGGCGTCAACGGCAACCGTAAGATGTTTGGTCAGGCGATGATGGACGTTGACCATCTGCCTCACACCTTGCTGGCGAGCAATGCTTTCTCTCGCGGCATGCCGGAACAGGGCGGTATCGCCTTGGCTGATGAGTTGCTCAAACTGATCGAGCTGCACGACGCTTCCAATATCGCTGCAGTGTTTGTCGAACCCATGGCGGGTTCCGCTGGCGTGCTGGTACCGCCACAGGGCTATCTCAAGCGTCTGCGTGAAATCTGCGACCAGCACAATATCTTGTTGGTGTTCGATGAAGTGATCACTGGCTTCGGTCGTACCGGTTCGATGTTCGGCGCTGACAGCTTTGGCGTGACCCCGGACCTGATGTGCATCGCCAAGCAAGTCACCAACGGCGCGATCCCCATGGGCGCGGTGATTGCCAGCAGCGAGATCTATCAGACGTTCATGAACCAGGCGACGCCTGAGTACGCTGTGGAATTCCCCCACGGCTACACCTACTCGGCACACCCGGTTGCCTGCGCGGCCGGCCTGGCGGCATTGGACCTGCTGCAGAAGGAAAACCTGGTGCAGAGCGTAGCCGAAGTCGCCCCGCATTTTGAGAATGCGCTGCACGGCCTGAAGGGCAGCAAGAACGTGATCGACATCCGTAACTACGGCCTGGCCGGTGCGATCCAGATTGCCCCACGTGACGGTGATGCCATCGTGCGTCCATTCGAGGCCGGCATGGCTCTGTGGAAAGCGGGCTTCTATGTGCGCTTTGGCGGTGACACGCTGCAGTTCGGGCCAACCTTCAACAGCAAACCGCAGGACCTGGATCGCCTGTTCGATGCGGTCGGCGAAGTGCTGAACAAGATCGACTGATTTCTCCTTCTATATAGAACAACTTTTCAGGAGCCCTGCATGAGCCTTATCCAGCATTTGATCAACGGTGAGTTGGTCAGTGAATCCGGCCGTACTGCCGATGTGTATAACCCGTCCACCGGCCAGGTGATTCACCAAGTGCCACTGGCCAGCCGCGAAACCATTCAACGTGCTATCGACTCGGCCAAGGCGGCCTTTCCGGCTTGGCGCAGCACGCCGGCGGCCAAGCGCGCCCAGGTCATGTTCCGGTTCAAGCAATTGCTGGAGCAGAACGAAGCGCGCATTTCGCAGCTGATCAGTGAAGAGCACGGCAAGACGCTGGAAGATGCCGCTGGCGAACTCAAGCGCGGGATCGAGAACGTGGAGTATGCGTGTTCGGCGCCGGAGATTCTCAAGGGCGAGTACAGCCGCAATGTTGGGCCGAACATTGATGCCTGGTCGGACTTCCAGCCGTTGGGCGTAGTGGCCGGTATTACCCCGTTCAACTTCCCGGCGATGGTGCCGCTGTGGATGTATCCGCTGGCGATTGTTTGCGGTAACTGCTTCATCCTCAAGCCTTCGGAGCGTGATCCGAGTTCGACGTTGCTGATCGCGCAACTGCTGCAGGAAGCCGGTCTGCCTAAAGGTGTGCTGAGTGTTGTGCACGGCGACAAGGGCGCGGTGGATGCGTTGATCGAGGCGCCGGAAGTCAAGGCGCTGAGTTTTGTGGGGTCGACGCCGATTGCCGAGTACATCTATTCCGAAGCGACCAGGCGCGGTAAGCGCGTACAGGCGTTGGGTGGGGCGAAGAACCATGCGGTGCTAATGCCGGATGCTGACCTGGATAACGCGGTCAGTGCTTTGATGGGCGCGGCCTATGGTTCCTGCGGCGAGCGCTGCATGGCGATCTCGGTGGCGGTGTGCGTAGGTGATCAGGTGGCGGATGCGTTGATCGCCAAGCTGGTGCCACAGATCAAGGCGCTGAAGATCGGTGCGGGCACGACATGTGGACTGGATATGGGGCCACTGGTGACGGGCCAGGCCCGGGATAAGGTCAGCGGCTATATAGAAGACGGTGTTGCGTCTGGTGCGGAGTTGGTAGTTGACGGTCGTGGACTGAGTATTGCCGGGAATGAAGACGGCTTCTTCCTGGGGGGTAGTCTGTTTGACCGTGTGACGCCTGAGATGCGCATCTATAAGGAAGAAATCTTCGGGCCAGTATTGTGCGTGGTCCGGGTGAGCAGCCTGGAAGCGGCGATGCAACTGATCAACGATCACGAGTATGGCAACGGTACGTGCATCTTCACCCGTGACGGGGAAGCCGCGCGTCTGTTCTGTGACGAAATTGAAGTGGGGATGGTCGGTGTGAATGTTCCATTGCCTGTGCCAGTGGCTTATCACAGCTTTGGTGGCTGGAAGCGTTCGTTGTTTGGCGACTTGCACGCCTATGGGCCGGATGGGGTGCGTTTCTACACCCGCCGCAAGGCGATCACCCAGCGTTGGCCGCAGCGGGCCAGCCATGAAGCGTCGCAATTCGCTTTCCCTAGTCTGTAAGGCTCAGCAAGCAGAAAGCCGGCCCCTTGGGGCCGGCTTTTGCGTTTTTGGGCGTTTTTGACTTATATGACAGAAAGATGAAAAAGAAGGTTGACGGCAAATCCTGGAAGTCTATAATTCGCCCCACTTCCGGCGCAGTCGAAACGTAAAACTCCTTGGTAAACAAAGAGTTATGCATAAATAGACAGCGGTTTGCTTCAGTTCATCGAAGCCCAGAAGGCGTTGGTAGGGTCATGTTGTTTGGCACTATTAACGATTCGATCTTCT
>Ga0207696_1000134_pt1 | contig 130099 bp, 123 predicted proteins | sample KBSS54metaG_FD_184403 | JGI IMG/M metagenome (GOLD analysis project Ga0207696, IMG submission 184403) | Switchgrass rhizosphere microbial communities from Kellogg Biological Station, Michigan, USA - KBS S5-4 metaG (SPAdes) (version 2) | ecosystem: Host-associated > Plants > Roots > Rhizosphere... | reverse complement strand
TTTGCCTGGCGGCAGTAGCGCGGTGGTCCCACCTGACCCCATGCCGAACTCAGAAGTGAAACGCCGTAGCGCCGATGGTAGTGTGGGGTCTCCCCATGCGAGAGTAGGGAACTGCCAGGCATCAAATAAAGAACAAGCCCTAGTCGAAAGACTGGGGCTTTTTCTCGTCGGTAATTTAAGAAATTCCAGTTCAAGAGAAGGCCCCTGTCTGACGACAGGGGCTTTTTTGTGCGCGTAACGTTAATTAAAAGGTCAGATAACGACGGATGAGAGGCTAGATTGACTCTCTTTTCTTAAGCCAGTCGACGATAAAATTACCAATTTCAGCAATATTGTTGAGATCCAGCACGGGCAAAGACGATTTAAGCTGCGAATCAGTGGCGATAGCGAGCACATAATCGTCTACAATCGCATCAATTTCTCTGCCACTTGCCTGTCGAAATAGCGCAATTTTATCTATTTTTTCGTGCTTAAAACCCTCAACCAAAATCAGGTCGAGGGTCGTTTGGTCGAATCGGCTAGCCAAATAGTGCAGATCGAGTTTCTCGGCATCGGGCGTTTCCGTCATTAATGCCCATCGATTGCTGCTCGCTACCATTGTCTGATCCGCGCCTGCTTTTCTCAGCTCGTAGCTGTCTTTACCGGGGGTATCAACATCGACAGAATGATGGCTATGTTTAATCAGACCCACCCTGACATTACAGGCACGTAAATAGGGAATGAGTTGCTTCAGCAAGGTCGTTTTACCTGTTCCGCTATGCGCGACAACACCTAATAACAGGGTCATACACTTTCCCCCCGTATCGCCTGCCAGCGCTGAACGTCTTCGGGAGTATTCAGATTGGCAAAACAACTGGGATCATCGAAGGTGACTTGCTGTGCTGCACACTGCGTGAAGAACAGCATGACTTTCCTCTCTCCACGCGTTAAATAGTCTCGAAGAGTGGGTATCAGACTCTTGTTGAGCAGGCACAGGGCTGGATGAGCACGTTCGGCATCCGTCGCATAAACGGCGGCAGATTGCCCTCTGGCGTTCCACAGACGCTGTACCAGATTATCGGGAAACGCCGGTACATCGCAGGGGACAAACGCCACCCATTCGGTTTCGCTTGCCACCAGCGCTGCAAGCATCCCTGAAAGGGGGCCCGCATAATCGGGAATAAGGTCTCCGATCACAGGATAGAACGCCGCATAGTGCTCCTGATTCTGATTACTGCTGATGAGCAGCGTATTAACCTGTGGCGCTAACCTTTTGGAAATATGCACAAAAAGCGGCAACCCGTTAACCTGCACCAGACCCTTATCTTGCCCCATTCTTGAAGAACGTCCACCGGCAAGAATGACGCCTGTAATCGCGCTCTCAATCATTTGCTGACTCCTGTTTTCTGTATTCACTATTCTGGAACACAGCGCGAAACTTTAAAACGTTAACTCGATATGTTGTCTTGGATCAGCTTAATCTTTTTTCTGTTAAGACATTCTGTTAAGTATCAAATAACCCTGTCAGCCTGATGGATATACCCCGTCAACGAGGCCAAAAATGAAAGATCACCGTATTAATGAACTGATCGATCTCCTGCATTCTGCCTGGAAACAAGAGGCTGATTTAAGCTTGTTACAATTATTAAGCAAGCTGGCACAGGAGGCTGGCTTTAAGGACGACCTTAAGGATCTCAGCGATGACGCATTGATTTATCAGCTTAAAATGCGTGAAACAGCCAGTACAGATGAGATTCCTGGATTAAAAAAAGATTATGAAGAGGATTTTAAAACGGCAATTTTGCGTGCCAGAGGCGTCCTCAAGGATTGATGTAAACTTATGTGAACTTCATGCGTGAGGCTAAAAATTGATGGTACTATTTCAAACTATCGTTTTGCTCTCTGGCCAATCTGAATGAAGTTATGAATAATTCTGCTTTTAATTTTCAGGCACTGTCTCCAGACCTAATCCTCGATGCGCTGGAAAGTGTTGGCTTGATTGCTGAGTCAGGATTAACCGCGCTCAATAGCTATGAGAATCGGGTATATCAATTCCTTGATGAAAACCGCCAGCGCTATGTGGTGAAGTTTTACCGTCCCGAGCGTTGGAGTGCTGCTCAAATAGAAGAGGAGCATCGCTTCTCTCACGATCTCTTTACTGCCGAAATCCCCGCCGTTGCGCCTGTTTCCCTCCAGGGAAAAACGCTGCATCAGCATCAGGGATATATGTTTACGTTGTTCCCAAGCGTGGGCGGTCGGCAGTATGAAATAGATAATCTTGATCAGCTTGAATGGGTTGGGCGTTTCCTTGGCAGGATCCATCAGGTCGGAAGCGAGAATCTATTTACCCAGCGTCCGACTATCGACGTTGCAGAATACCTTACTGAACCGCGCGAGGTTCTCTCCACTAGCGAGTTAATTCCTGCTAAACAACGTGCCGCATTTCTTACCCTTCTTGATGCCTTAATTGCGACCATAAAAGAATATTGGCATCACGACTGGCAGCCGCGTCGTTTACACGGTGATTGTCACCCGGGAAATATTCTCTGGCGTGACGGCCCTATATTTGTCGATTTAGACGATGCGCGTAATGGCCCGGCCATTCAGGATTTATGGATGCTATTGCACGGCGATCGCGCCGAGCAACTCGTTCAACTGGATATTTTGCTTGAGGCATACGGCGAATTTGCCGATTTCGACAGCCGGGAACTGGCACTTATTGAACCGCTGCGCGCGATGCGAATGGTCTATTATCTCGCCTGGGTGACCCGTCGCTGGCAGGATCCTGCATTCCCACACAGTTTCCCGTGGATGAAGGATGAAGATTTTTGGTTGGGTCAGGCTGCGGCATTTAAAGAGCAGATTAATAAATTACGGGCGCCTCCTTTACAGTTGATGCCAATGTACTGAGAAACGAAATAAGCTTTATATAATTATTTAAACGGAGATGGATGAGTTATGAAGAACCTTTTTTCTGCCAGAAAGATCATGATGGCTTTCATGGGTATGGTATTGGCGTTCAGCGCCTCTGCTGCGCAATTTTCTAATGGTACTCAGTACATTACGCTCGACAAGCCGCTGGCTAACGAGCCTCAGGTTGTCGAGTTCTTCTCATTCTATTGCCCGCACTGCTACGAGTTCGAACGCGTCTGGCATGTGTCTGACACTGTGCGTAAAAACCTGCCACAGGGCGTGAAGTACGTGAAATATCACGTTGAATTCCTTGGGCCTTTGGGCAAGCAGCTGACTCAGGCATGGGCCGTAGCGATGGCGCTGGGCGTAGAAGACAAAATCAGCCCGCTGATGTTTGACGCCGTTCAGAAATCACAGACGGTGAAAACTGAGGCCGATATCCGCGATGTCTTTATCAAGGCTGGCGTGAGCGGTCAGGACTATGACGCGGCGCTGAACAGCTTCGTGGTTAAGTCTCTGGTCGTTCAGGAAGAGAAAGCCGCAGCCGATTTCGGTCTGCAGGGCGTGCCGTCTGTTTACGTGAACGGCAAATATCAGGTTAAAAATGACGGACTTGATACCAGCTCTATGGATGCTTACGTTAAACAATTCTCTGACGTGGTCAATTTCCTGACGACTCAGAAATAAGAATTAAAACGCTTTCCACTTTGATAAACGCCAGCGCAACGCTGGCGTTTATATTTTATTTAATAAACTAACGCACATACCCCCGGCCACGCACCTGCTTTCTCATTAGCCATATTTTGTTTTATCTTTATTCATTATCATTTAACTTTCTGGATTAATATTTATGGAAAAATTCCTAAAGGGATATTAAGTCTAATATTTATATCCACAACGATGATTAAAATAAAATGACAGCCCAATTGCCCCTTTCTCCCTTATAACTTGATGATTAACCGCCGTATATCGATCTGTTCTGCTATATGCAACTCAAATCTATGATCCTGTCGCAAAACTATGCACAAACTTATCCACAGGCTGGATCCTGGGAGAAAGCTCGCAGGATCAACATCAAATTTCCTTTCAAGGTTCGCCTTTAACCTCAGCTATGGCATGCTTAGGGGTATGACATGCGACGAATAAAGAAGAGTTATGGCCCAGATTGCTGAAAATCCCTTAATCCTGGTAGACGGATCGTCTTACCTGTACCGCGCCTATCACGCATTTCCCCCTCTGACCAACGGGGCGGGAGAGCCCACCGGTGCGATGTACGGCGTACTTAACATGCTGCGCAGCCTGTTGCTGCAATATCAGCCGAGCCACGTCGCAGTGGTGTTTGACGCCAAAGGTAAAACCTTCCGCGACGAACTGTTTGCCGAATACAAGTCTCATCGTCCGCCAATGCCTGACGATCTACGCGCGCAGATTGAGCCGCTGCATCAGATGGTTAAGTCCATGGGGCTGCCGCTGCTGGTGGTTCCGGGCGTTGAGGCTGATGATGTCATCGGTACGCTGGCGCTCGAAGCCGAGAAGGCAGGGCATGCGGTACTCATCAGCACCGGCGACAAAGACATGGCGCAGCTGGTCACGCCGGCCGTGACCCTGATTAACACCATGAACAACAGCATTCTTGGCCCTGACGAAGTGGTGACCAAATACGGCGTACCACCAGAACTTATCATCGATTATCTGGCCTTGATGGGCGACTCTTCAGATAACATCCCTGGCGTGCCGGGCGTGGGTGAGAAGACGGCGCAGGCACTTCTGCAAGGCATAGGCGGACTCGACGCGCTGTACGGCGATCTGGACAAGATTGCCACTCTCAGCTTCCGCGGTGCCAAGACCATGGGCGCCAAGCTGGCTGACAATAAAGACGTGGCTTACCTTTCCTACCAGCTGGCGACAATTAAAACGGACGTCGAGCTGGAGATAACCTGCGCGGATCTCACCGTTAGCGAACCTAACGACGCCGAGCTTAGAGAGCTGTTCGATCGCTACGAGTTCAAACGCTGGTTGGCTGATGTCGATCAGGGGGGCTGGCTAAACGGCAAGAAAGGCCCCGCGACGGCCAGTAAAAAAGGTGCCGTACCTGAGGTCGAAAGCAGCGTAAAAACTGCGGTAGAGCGTGCTCAGCTCTCTCAGGAGGGCTATGTTACCATTCTCGACCAGGCAACCCTCGACGAGTGGCTGTTACTGCTCAAAAAATCCGACGTTTTTGCCTTTGATACCGAGACCGACGGGCTCGATACCCTGACGGCCAACCTGATTGGCCTGTCGTTCGCCATCGCCCCGGGTAAGGCAGCCTATTTGCCGGTCGCCCATGATTATCTCGACTCCCCGGTGCAGCTGGACCGCAACGAGGTTCTCACACAGCTCAAGCCGCTGCTCGAAGATCCCAAGCAGGCAAAAGTAGGTCAGAATCTCAAGTTTGACCGCGGTGTGCTGCTGAAATACAACATCGACCTCAAAGGTATCGATTTTGACACCATGATCGAATCCTACGTGCTCGACAGCGTCTCTGGTCGTCACGACATGGACAGCATGGCCGACAGGCTGCTGGGCCACAAAACCGTGACCTTCGAAGAGATTGCTGGCAAAGGCAAAAATCAACTCACCTTTAACCAGATTGCGTTGGAGCAGGCTGCCCCGTACGCCGCTGAAGACGCCGACGTGACGTTGCAGTTGCACCAGGCTATGTGGCCGAAGATTGCCAAAGAGCCGGGCCTGAAGACCGTCTTTACCGATATCGATATGCCATTGGTCGCCGTACTGTCACACATTGAACGCACCGGTGTGCTTATCGACCAAAACATTTTGGCTGCACACTCCAAAGAGCTGGCAATTCGCCTCAATGAGCTGGAAAGCAAGGCGCACGAGCTGGCCGAAGAACCTTTCAACCTGTCTTCGACCAAGCAGCTACAGGCAATCCTGTATGAAAAACAAAATCTGCCTATCTTGAAGAAGACACCGGGCGGAGCGCCTTCAACCAATGAAGAGGTGCTGGCCGAGCTGGCGCTGGATTACCCACTGCCGAAGGTGATTCTCGAGTATCGCGGTCTCGCCAAGCTGAAATCGACGTATACCGACAAGCTGCCGCTGATGATAAGCCCGGTAGATGGGCGGGTGCATACGTCCTACCACCAGGCGGTGACGGCGACAGGTCGTCTGTCGTCGAGTGATCCTAACCTGCAAAACATTCCTGTGCGTAACGATGAAGGGCGCAGGATCCGTCAGGCGTTTATTGCGCCTGAGGACTACTGCATTGTTGCGGCCGACTACTCGCAAATCGAGCTGCGCATCATGGCGCACCTGTCTAAAGACCAGGGGCTGCTGACCGCCTTCTCTGAAGGCAAGGACATCCACCGTGCTACCGCGGCCGAAGTGTTTGGCACCGAACTGGACAAAGTGTCAGGCGAGCAGCGCCGCAGTGCGAAAGCTATCAACTTTGGTCTGATTTACGGCATGAGTGCGTTTGGCTTATCTCGCCAGCTCAACATCCCGCGTAAGGAGTCCCAGCGTTACATGGACCTTTACTTCGAACGTTATCCTGGCGTGCTCGAATATATGGAGCGCACGCGCCAGCAGGCATCTGAGCAGGGCTATGTCGAAACGCTGGACGGCCGTCGCCTCTATCTGCCGGACATCAAGTCCAGCAACGCCATGCGTCGCAAGGGAGCGGAACGTGCGGCTATCAATGCGCCCATGCAGGGAACGGCTGCAGACATTATCAAGCGAGCGATGCTAAAAGTTTCAGCCTGGCTGGAACGACCTGATGCGCCTCGTGCGCGTATCATCATGCAGGTTCATGATGAATTAGTGTTCGAAGTGCATAAGGATGACGTCGAGAAAGCCAGTGAGACCATTCGCCAACTGATGGAAGAGAGCATGACGCTTGCCGTTCCACTTAAGGTGGATGTCGGCGTGGGCGAAAACTGGGATCAAGCTCACTAAGTGACGATAAAATAAGCTGATTTTGTAATTAAACAACATCAAGGGCATGAAATTGTATGAGGCTGATCGCATATCCCTCAACTTTTGTGTAAGTAAACTACAAAAAATACTTTTTCATCTCAAAAAAATGAGGTAAAGTCTGAGGCGTAGGGTACAGAGGTAAGATGTTCTATCTTTCAGACCTTTTACTTCACGTAATCGGATTTGGCTGAATATTTTAGCCGCCCCAGGCATTTATGTCTGGGGCGTTTTTTATTGGATTTTTGGCGGGATTTTGACCGTTTTTTGCACCCCTTTATGAAACAAAAAAGGGCGGCCTAAGCCACCCCGTTTCACCTAAACACGCTTATCGCGTCGAGCGTTTATCTCACTCGCCTGACAGCACATCCTCGAGCACTTCTGGAGGAATTTCGCTAAACCAGGTATTCAGTTTCGCCATCAGCTTATCTACACCAATTTTTTTCAGGGAAGAGAAGGCTTCAACCTGAATATCGCCCATGAAGGATTCCACTTCATTGCGTACCAGCGTGGTCTGCGCTTTGCGCGCGCCTGAAGCCAGTTTGTCGGCCTTGGTCAGCAACACCAGCACCGGCGTGCCAACGTCAACGGCCCACTGGATCATCTGCTGGTCGAGGTCTTTCAGCGGATGGCGGATGTCCATCAGCACCACCAGACCCTTCAGGCAGTTACGCATTTGCAGGTATTCACCCAGCGCGCGCTGCCATTTGCGTTTCATTTCTTCAGGAACCTGGGCATAGCCATAGCCCGGCAGGTCGACCAGACGAATGCCTTCTTCAACCTCAAACAGGTTGATCAGCTGAGTACGGCCCGGTGTCTTACTGGTTCGCGCCAGGCTTTTTTGTCCGGTCAGCGTGTTGAGCGCACTGGATTTTCCGGCGTTTGAACGACCAGCAAATGCGACTTCAATGCCCTCATCACTCGGTAGATGCCGGATATCAGGGGCACTGATGACGAAATGGGTCATATGATAGTTGTAAGTTCGGCTGGTCAAAACGTGTGTCTCCGTGAGGCTTCGGTATCTGGCTGGCGATTATAGCTGTATCAGAGGCGAGATGTGGTTCTGTTTTACATAACGCATGGTGAAAAATCATTCATAGAGATGATAGCAGATGAGATTTCTGCCATTAAGCTGTGAGAGTTTTGCCATTTCTGGTGCGAGCTAAGACGCTAGTTTTAATACCATAAACAATATTATTTATTAAATACAGTAAGATGGTGCCCGATGCGTAAATACACCTTGGGTGTCATCGCGGCGGTATCTTGAGCCTTTAGCGCGTTAGGGTAAAGTGTTTATTACGCGATGAGCGCAAGAAAGGAAACAAGGACGACCCGCGCTAAAGGATGTTTGGAACCCATCGTGCTTTACGGACAAAACTGCCAGGCTGGCGGTTCAGGCAAAGGGAAATAGGGACATATTTGCCTCACATGGACACGTATGTACAATAATTCTTCCATGAGAATAAATAAAAAGGCGACAAGGTTAACTTGTTGCCTTTTTTCTTTGTCTGCTTTCTGCTAGATTCCGCCGCAATTCTATACTAAATGAACACACCTAAGAGTAGATGCTATGAACCAGTCAGCGAAAGCACCGCGTGCCAAAGCCGCGACGTCTAAAACGAAGAAAAAAAGTCGCGTTGAGCTTGATATCGAAGCGCGCGAACGTAAGCGTGACAACAAACGTCGTGGCCACAAACCGGGCACCCGCGCCAATCCGGATGCAGAGAAAAACCAGTCGGCCAATAGCGGCAAGAAGACCGATCCGCGTATCGGCAGCAAAAAGCCTGTTCCGCTGGTGGTAGAGACGGTATTTAATAATTCACCTAAGGCTAAAAAGCCAGCCAAGCCGAAGCAGGAAGCCAAGCCAGCGCTGCCGCCAGAAGAAGAATTAACCCTTCTTGAAAACGACGCGCGTCTTGATTCACTGCTCGACCTGCTGGACGAAGGCAAAACTCTGAGCGCAGAAGACCAGAGCTACGTCGATCAGACACTCGACCGCATCGACGTGCTGATGGAACAGCTGGGTATCGAGCTGGGTGACGAAGACGACGAAGACGAAGAGCAGGGCGAAAACATGTATCGCCTGCTGAAAGGCGGTAACTGATTTAGTCAGGCCCCTGTGGGCTTGAGCATTTGAGGGTTCAGTCAGGCATTGCGACCTGACTGAACCTTTTTTTCTTAGAACATCCGCGAAATAATCGATTTTTTGCCCGCCAAATAGTGCTTTGCAACCGCGAAGACGTGTCCTAAAAAGAAAATCCCGAGCGTGATGCAGGCATAGCGATGCAGCACAAAGAAGAATTCGTTCACCGCCAGAGTATCGACCGGCCTCGGTATCGGAAACAGACCAAACAGGTTGTAGCCTTTTTGCAGCATCAGGAAGCCAGAAATCAGCGTGATAAAAATCACCAGATAAAAGAGCTCATGGGCGAAAATCATGAACTTCTTCTTCAGTACGCTGACATCGGCAGGATAGGGCACCGAAGGTCGGAAGAAGCGCCATGTAAAGCGAATGATCATCACCGGCGTAGCAAGCGTACCCAGCGTCATGTTCAGCACCGAGAAAAATTGAAAGTAGGCAGTCCCTTCCAGCGCGTGCAGCAGATAACCCATACACATGGCATAAATGATGATGATAGCAACGACCCAGTGCAGGAGACGGCTTAGGCCATCATAGCGAACGGGCAAGGTAAGACGGTTTTCCATTAGATATTGATTCCTTTGTGTTTAGTGGGTTAGAACTTCACCTGCATTGAGGCCCAGAGATTGCGCCCCGGCTCAGGCAACTGCGTTTGTGACGAGAAACCAAAATCTTTATTGCCCGCCATGTTCAAGTGCTCGGTGTACTGCTTGTTGAACAGATTATCGATGCCGCCGCTCAGTCGAACCGTCGGATTAATGACGTAGTCGACATTCCAGGAGACCACGCCGAATCCGGCGCTAGGCCCCATGTCCTGACCCGTGACGTTGCCCTGTTCTGCGGCAACGCGATGCTGTGCACTCACCACGCGCCACAGCAGGCTGCTGTTCCAGTCGTTACCCGCATAGCTCAGCGTGAAGCGGGAATCGAGTGGTGGCATCTGTGGCAGAGGCTGGTTGTCGCTAAGATTTCTACCCCATGCCCAGGCCAACGAGGCTTCAATCTTCCAGCGAGGGCTCAGCGCGTAGCTGCTGCCAATCTCTGCCCCCATAATCTGGGCGTTGACGTTGCGGGTTGCTTTCTTCGGTGCGCCATAGTCGAAGAGGATGAAGTCATTAATTTGGCCGACATAGCCAGCAAGCCAACTCTGCACCTTTTCATCGCTGTAACGCGTACCGAAATCGAGCTGAGTAGTTTTCTCGGTATGAATGTGGTCGATATCACCGGTACTGGAGAACATTTCCCAGTAGTCCGGCATGCGCTCGGTGTAGCCTAATCCCGCGTAGGACATCACCGGCAAGCCCGATGCCGTAGTTTCATAGCGGGTGAAAAAGCCGGGGAGTATATGGGTTGTTGAGGTATTGGACGTACCGAAATCTGTCGCCGTTGATCTATCCAGACGCACACCGCTGATGCGCTTTCCAGGGGAGTCGACGCCCTGAGTAAACTCTGCAAACACTCCTAGCTGGCCCAACTCGGCGTTTTTCTGCCAATGCGTCATACCGCCGCTGCGATGGGTGCTGCTTTGGCCGTCAATACCGGCTACCAGCTGGTTGTTTGAAGCCTGCCAGGTACTGGCCAACCGCGTACCGTAGGTGACCCTATCGACGCGCGACGCCATCCGCATTACCGGTGTGCGCAAGGAGTAGTTATCCATAATGTGATCGGCGTGATTGTAATAAAGCCGCCAACTCACGCTGGATAAAGCGTCGCTGATGTTGCGCTTTTCCAACAGCAGCCCAGCGCTCTTACGTAGAAACTGCGAGCCGTCCATCGCCCGTCCACCGTAGCGTGCTTCGCCGTCGCTGGTCCCCAGGCTCAATTCAGCCAACGTATCGTTGTCGGGTGTCAGGCCGAGACTCAGGTCGGTATTCCATTTATCCCAATGGCTCGGCACCTTGTTTCCGTTGCCGTCACGATAATCACCTGCACGTGATTTCCCCGCCGTCAGTTTGAGATAACCCGAGGCATTACCCAGCGTAGTGTCTATGTTCTGATCGAATCGGCCGTTGGAGCCCGTGAGCAGGTTCGCCTCGCCGGTGAAGGTCGGTTGGGAAAGAGACTGCGGACTACTTTCAAACAGCAGCGTACCTGCCGGTGCCATCGGTCCCCAAATCACCGTTTGCGGTCCTTTAATCAGCGTTAACAGATCGAAGCTGGCGGGAGAAATATAGGAGGTCGGCGCGTCCATTCGCCCGCCGCAGCCGCCATATATCGCTCCGCCGTTGGTCAGAATGGTCAGGCGAGAGCCAAACATGCCGCGCAGGACCGGGTCACCGTTGCTGCCTCCATTGCGAATTTGCGAGAAGCCAGGAATGGATTTCAGCAGGTCTGCGCCGTCGCTGGCCGGGACTGGCTGGCGTGGGGCTTTGGTTGAGGTCACAGTAGTGAGGGGGGAGTCGAGTGGAGCGCTGATGGTAATGACGTCGGACTGTTGTTCCCCATAGGCGGTCATCGACGATACGGCGGCAAATAATCCCACTGCCCATCCTGCTGATTTTCTATAATTGAATCTCAGCGGCGAATTTATTTTATTTAAATGGCTCATTATTATGACTCGTTAATTGTCTTTAATTAAAGGAAGTCATCGACAGACAGCGTCTGCCACAGCCAATCCTTTAGCTGGAGAATTATTTTTAGAATTTTTTGGGTACTGGAGCTTTCCAGGCGGTATTTTTACACCCGCAAAGCATGCCGAATACAGGATGAGGCATTGAGTGACTTCTTATTTTTAATAAGAAATATCTTTCACAATGTTTAGTTGAACAGAAAAATAATCACCGTGACGATGATGGGGTACGGGCCAAAGGGAAAAGACTGTCCGCGTTTAACCTTGAGTATCAGCAGAGCGCAGACGGTGGCCAGTATGCAGGAGGCTATCATGACGTCCCACAGCTGCGAATAGCCTACCCACGCACCGATCGCTGCAAACAGCTTCATATCGCCCCTCCCCATTCCCTCTCGTTTATTAAATAAATAGAAAACTTTCGAGATACTCCACGGCGCGACAAAGCCCAATGCAGCCGCAATAGCAGCCTCTTGCCAGCTAACGCGGCCTATTCCCGCAAGGGCAACGGTTAAACCCCCTGCCAGCAGCGGGTACATCAGTCTGTTTGGCAGCAGCATGGTATCGGCGTCAATGACGGCGAGCGGCACCAGCAGGCAGAGTGCGAACAGGACTGCGGCAGTGTCAGCGGTTAAGCCATGCTGTGAGGTGACCCAGCCAAATAAGGCCGCCATAAGGATTTCAATTAAGGGATAACGAGGAGAGATTGCCGAACGGCAGTCGAGGCATTTTCCCTTGAGTAACAGCCAGCTAATCACGGGAATATTATGCCGCCAGCGAATAGGATGATGGCATGCAGGACAGAATGAGGCGGGGAAGCTCAATGAAATTTTTTCGCCATTAAGGGTCTTTGGTAAGCGAAAGATCACCACATTAAGGAAACTGCCTATCACGGCACCCATGAATATTGAAAATAATATAATTAACATAACGCGTTTTTCATCGCTTATTTTTGCCTTATTTTCGCCTTGTAAATAACGCTTTTGGCTAGATGGGTGCACTATTATAAATATCTTTCAGAATCCCGGTTTGATTTTTGTCTTATATTCCTCTTATTTTCATCCTTTTTAATGAAGTAGATTTGTAATCGAAATCGTTATTGTGGATTATCTAACGCAAGCAAGAACTCTCTTTACTGGGCTGAGCGTTTTCTCAAATGTTCCAAGAACGCTCTTCTATTATCAATACCCGCTTTGCTAAAAAATAGCGAGGCGATGAATGATTATCATATTTATCTCATAAACACATCGTCTGAGGATTTTATGAAGTTAACAAATTTGAGACATAAAACACAACAGGGTTTTACATTACTCGAGCTTCTGGTTGTTTTAATGATTATTGCTCTGCTTGCAGGATTTGTTGGACCCAAACTTTTTTCACAAGTCGACCAGGCCAAACAGAAAACCGCACGCAGCCAAATGAAATCATTATCTGAATCGTTGGGGCAATACCGTCTTGATGTTGGTCAATATCCTACGGCCGGTCAAGGGCTGACTGCCCTTACCCACAAGCCGAGCGGCGTCAATAACTGGCGCGGGCCTTACCTGAGTCAGGAGGTACCGAAAGACCCATGGGGAAATCCTTACCAGTGGAATAATCCTACCCGTAACAAAAATGTGATTTATGAAGTCGATATTCTTTCAACGGGCATAAATGGAAAACCCATTAGCTACGGTTTCTAACCAACGTGGTGCCCAATAATGTGTCGAATATTGATTGTCCTGTCTTATTTTATTTTCTTTACCTCTGCTCAAGCTCATTGTTGGCAAGAGGCGGGTGAACGTTATGGTATTGAGCCAGAATTGTTACAGGCCATCGGTATTGTTGAATCTAATTTAAATCCAACGGCGAGAAATAATAATAAAGACGGCAGCTACGATATTGGCTTAATGCAAATTAATAGCCGAAATATGCCCGCGCTGAATAAATTCAATATTACCGAACAGCAGCTTGTCGATAACCCTTGTTTAAGTGTCATGAGCGGCGCGTGGATTCTGGCGGGCATGATCCGCCAGAAAGGCTACAGCTGGGAGGCCGTAGGCGGTTACAACGCCGGGCTCTCTCCAAAGCGTGCCCATTTACGCAAGCGTTATATCAAGCGCGTGTGGCCACAGTATCGGCGTCTGGTTCAACAGCGGCCGGCAAAACTTCGGTGAATGTGTAATGAAAAACTTTGATGTCACTTTATGGCTTAATGGCAAGAGCAGCGTACAGCGTATTCGCGCGTGCTCGGAAGATGAAGCCCGTATGAGCGCGGCGAACGACGGTGCGCTGGTCATCAAAATTAAATCGTCAACCCCATGGAAGGGCAGCAAAAAGCCGTTTCCTTTAGTGCTGTTTACTCAGGAACTGGTGGCGCTGCTCGAGGCCGGGCTGGTGGTGGTCGAGGCGATTGAGGCCCTGCACGATAGCTGCCGCGATGACGCACAACGTCAGGTGTTGCAGATGTTATTGCAGAAACTCTATCAGGGATGCCAGCTCTCTCAGGCTATGGCCGCGCAGGCGCATTTATTCCCCGCGCTGCTGATCAGTACCGTTGCCTCCTCCGAACAAACCGGGCAGCTGGCGACCGCACTGACGCGTTTTCAGTTTTATGAAAAAAGAATCGAAGTACTGCGTAAACGTATTCATTCAACCCTGCTTTATCCGTGCGTGGTGTTGAGCGTCGGTGGGCTGATTATGTTCTTTTTACTCGGCTTCATTATTCCGCGCTTTTCGGTGGTGTTCGCCGGTATGAAGGATCCCTCCGCCAGCGCGCAGTTTATCGTTTGGTGGGGCAAGCTGGTGACTGAGAACGGCATGCTGCTGTTGGCGGCGACGGCGGTGTCAACAGTTGCGTTAGTCGCGACCCTGCGCAGTCAGGCCCTCAAGACAGGATTGCTGCAGCTGTTGTTGCGCATACCGCAGCTGAGAATGCAGTTTGAACTCTCGGTCCTGATTCGTTTTTATCGCACGCTCGGACTGCTGCTACAGGGAGGGATGCCTGCGGTCAGCGCCCTCGAGATGACCGGTACGCTGCTGCCCGGCGACTATCGCTCCAGGCTCCAGCAGGTATTAAGCGAAGTGCGCGAAGGCAAGTCCCTCTCGCAAACGCTCGACAATTATGGGCTCACCACGCCGGTAGCGGCGCGTCTTCTGACCGTTGGCGAGCGCGGCGGTGAACTGCCTGCCATGTGTGAGCGCATTGCCGCTTTTTATGATGAAAGCCTGGAACGTGCGATCGAAACCTTCAGCAAAGTCTTTGAACCTATCCTGATGTTAATCGTCGGCGGCATGGTGGGGCTGGTGGTGTTTCTTCTCTACATGCCTATCTTCGAGATGGCCGGGAGCCTGTCATGACTCATTCTGCCAATACGGCCTTCGACGATTTCCAACACTGGTTTACGCTCGATGACGCAGAGCGCCGCGCGCGACTTGAGCTATTTCTCACCGAGCATCCTGATAAGTTGCACCCCGTGGCCGCGGCCTTTGGGCTCTATCCGCTGAACAACCATCAGCTCGGTCTGGCGACGCTGGACTTCTCGCGCCTGCCGCTGACGGAGGCTATTTCACACGGCGTTCTGCCGGTGACGCTGGACGCGTGCAGTTATCTGCTGCTCGGCGACCCCTTCTCTCTGCCGTTGCGTCAGTGGGCGCAGCGTTACACCGACAGGCTTGGGCTTTGCCAGCCGTCGTGGGTCAATGAACAGCTCGAAATACTCTCTCGCCAGCAGCGCACCACCGACCATCTCGGTCAGCAGGCGTCAGAGGAGTCCGCTGAGGATGCGCTCACCGATATCTCGCTGGTTTCGCTTGCCCGCGAACAGAGCCCGGTCATTAAACTGGTCAATGCGACACTGTTTGACGCCCTGCAAAGCCGTGCGAGCGATATTCACCTCGAGAGCGTCAATGACGGGCTGGTGGTGAAATACCGTATCGATGGCGTGCTGCATTTGATCACCCGCTGTAACGGCACTCAGCAGGCCGAGCAGGTTATCTCTCGACTTAAGGTGTTGGGTTGCATGGATATTTCTGAACGCCGCACCCCTCAGGATGGCCGTTTCAAAGCACTCATCCAGCAGCGCGCTGTAGATTTTCGCGTTTCTATTATGCCGAGTATTCACGGTGAAGACGCGGTGCTGCGCGTGTTGGATAAGTCACACGAGCAGAATCTGCGCCTGGAAACGCTCGGGTTTGACCAAAAGACGCTGGACGCTATTCGTCAACTGACCCACATGCCGTACGGCATGGTGCTGGTCACTGGCCCTACCGGCAGCGGTAAATCCACCACCCTCTACTCGGCGCTGAGCGAACTCAACAGCGGCGAGAGCAAAATAATCACCATCGAAGATCCGGTCGAATATCAGCTCGGCGGCGTACTGCAGATCCCGGTTAACGATAAAAAAGGCCTGACCTTTGCCCGTGGGCTACGCGCCATTCTGCGTCACGACCCGGACATCATATTGGTCGGTGAAATCCGCGACAGTGAAACCGCGGGTATTGCGGTACAAGCCGCGTTGACCGGGCACGTCGTGTTGTCATCGGTGCACGCCAACAGCGTGTTTAGCGTGCTCGAGCGTTTCATGTATATGCAGGTCGAACCGGTCAGCCTGATTACCGCACTTAACGGCGTAGTCGCGCAGCGGCTGGTTCGCCAGATTTGCCCGCACTGCCGCGAAGAAAAATGGCCTGACGTGCAGCAGATAAAAGACTGGCACCTGACCCCGCAACAGCTGGAGCAAGGCATCTGGGCGCAGGGTCGCGGCTGTGAGAAATGCCGCGGCAGCGGGTATCACGGCCGTCTGGCGCTGGCAGAAGTGCTGTTTTTCAGTGATGCGATGAAAGAAGCCATGCTGGCACGTGCCTCAATCCGCCACCTGCGTGAGACCGCTCTGAGAGACGGTTTTATCCCGCTGCGAGACATCGCCATCGAGGCTGCGCTCAACGGCCATACCACCTTACAGGAAGTGAAACGTGTTATTTCCATACACTAACCTGTGGCAGGTTTTCCTTCAGCCGCGATGTTTGCAGCTGTTTCTGGCGCAGAAAAAAATCGCGCAGATAGACGTCGAGAGTGACGCCGAACTGGCGTCCAGCCTGGACGCACTGCTCGCACAGATCCCCTCGCGGCTGCCTTTTGTCGATAGCATCGAGTTTATTCTCGACAGCTCGCAGCTGCATTATTTGATTGTTCCCTGGCAGCAAGGGATGAACACACCCGTCGATCGTGACCATTATGCGATTGCCTTTCATCTGCAGCAGCAGGGACAAGCATCCGGCCCGATGCGCGTGGCCTTTACCGACTACGCATACGGTAAAAACGGCTTCGCCGCGCTGATGGATAAAGATATTTTCGAACTGCTTGGCGTAGCCGCACGACGCCGTCGTCTGCGCTTTATGGGCTGCAGAAGCCTGTTCGACGTGCTGTGGCGCAAGGCGTGTCGCAGTATGCCGGACGATGCGCTGTTTGCCTGCATGGGTCCGCAGCAAAGCAGCTTTGCGCTGCGCTATCAGCACCAATGGCACAGCGTCTTTTCGCTGCATTTGCCCACCGCCGATACCCAGACTCAGCTTGAAACAGCTAATCGCCTGACGGGATTACCGCCCCTTGCGTGCTTCGTCATCCAGCCTGACGCCGACGGGTTCGTTACCGCCTCGTTTTCCGACGCAAGCCGCGCGCAAGAGAATTTATGAATCGCCAACAATTTACTCCACTACCGCCGCTGGCCGTGAAGGCCTGCGCCGTGATGCTGCTGCTGTTCGTCCCGCTGAGCATTTTGCTCGTGCAGGGGATGGGTGAAAAACAGCGGCATCAACAGACCCTCGATACGCATCAGGCATTGCTTGTTGAACACCGGCAGGCAGCAGAAAAAATTTACGCCAGTCAGAAGGCCTTTGACCGTCGTCTTCCGGGAAAGACCCAGGCGACGCCGGACATGCTTCCCCTGAGTCTGATCGGCAAAGCGTTACGTGAGGACGTCGCGCTGGTTTCTGTCGAGGTCGACAACGCACAAAGCCAGGCGCGTCTGGTGGTTGTCACCGATTCGCTTAACGATCTTCTGGACTTCACCGCTCGTCTGCAAAAACTGGCAGGCAAGGTTGAGCTGGAAAGCCACAGCAGCGAAACCGCCTTCAAAGGCCGATGGCAGGTCAAGGCCGCACTACGTATGGAATATCGCCATGAAGATTAATTTTTCCGGCTCGCTAGACGCGCAGTCGCTGATGAGCCGTCTGCGCTGGTACGGTGCCGTCGTCTATCGTCAGCTGGGTCCGTTGCCGGTCTTACTGGGCGTTATCTGGCTGGTGGGGGGGATATTCCTTTTCGTCGAACAGCGCCCCGTGCTGGAGAGTCAGGTGAATGATATTGAAGAGATTAATCGTGAATTGGGCGTTCCACTGCCGATGATTTCGGCTGAACAGGCCGCACTACAGGACAACCTGAGTATCACCGAATACCAGCAGGTCAAGGCGCTGTTCCGCATTCTTGGCAAGCACCATCTGACTGCACAGGAAAGTCGTTATCAATTTAATCAAGCCGGCGATGACCAGGCTGGTCAGTTAGGCCTGGATATTCCGATGAAGGGAAATTATCGCCAGTTTTACGATGCACTGAGTGAGCTGACCGCGACGATGCCGGTCAAGGTTAACGCCATCTCGCTCACACGCGCCCACCCTAACCAGGTGGACTTGCAGATTATGCTGCGGGTCACGTTATCTGGGGGAAAACAATGAAACTCCCACGCTACCTGCAGTTTGCCCTGTTAATTACCGGTGCACTGGTGTTGTACAGCCTCGTTGATGATGCGCCAGACGGCGTTGAAGAGATAGCCGTGGTGCAGCGCCCGGCCCACGTCGACAGCAACAGGTTAACGCCCGTCAGCGAACTCAAACCGCAGGACGGCTTTATCGATATTTTCCCCTCGGGGATAAAACCGGCCGATGTGCAGACGTCACGCGAGGTGCTCGCGAAGCCCAAGGACGCAGAACCGCCAAAAATCGTTACGCCGCCGTTGCCTTTCAGGCTCGTCGGCGCGTGGTGGAGCGACAATCAGCGTGCCTTGATGCTGCAACAGGCCGACCAGCAATGGATTATTTGCCGCCGTTGTCGTGCTCCAGAGCGGGTGTGGACAGGGATGAACCTGACAAAGGATTGGCAGTTAAAAAGCGTTTCGGCCCAAAGCCTGACTTTTATTTGGTTACCGCAAATGCGCGAACAGCACATGGCGCTTGGCGACATGGACGCTGAGCCTACTTTCTCAGGATTAAATAATACACATCATGCTAAATAAAAAACCTCTGGCTCTGGCCATCGCTCTCCTTTTACTGGCAGGCTGTGCCACGGACAAAAAACCGGCAAACGTCGAGAAAACGGGGGAGACGCAACAGCAGGTGCTGGTGAAATCCCTTGAGCAACTGACGCGACAACGTGCCGCCGACCCGGATAACGTCGAACTGAAGAGCCGTGAGCAAATTGATACCAGTATTCTGGTCAATCTGTATCTCAATCAGGCCGAACAGGCGCTGAAACAGAATGAGTACGCCGAGGCCTCAAGGCTTTGGCGCACCGTTCTGACCTATCAGTCGGGCAACAGCCGTGCAGCGCAGGGGTTGCGACGCATAGGTACCTATCGTGCACTCGATGCCACCTATTTGCAGGCGGTGAAACTGGCGTCACAGGACCCTGAGCGCGCGCTACAGAAAATTCAGCTGGTGCTCGAAGAAGAGCCTAACTGGCCACAGGGTAAAGCGTTGCGTGACCATCTGATGCGTAAGCTCTCATCCAGCAACGTGCCGTATGAGAAAATGGACGCCGAGCTCAAGAAGCAAATATCGTTGAATTTCCAGTCACATAATCTGATCGATATCTTCAGCACTGTCTCGAAAATGACCGGCATAAACATCATTTATGATAACGATGTCCCAAGATCGGCCACGGCCAGCATCATCGCCAGAAAAACCACGGCAGAAGACGCCATCAATCTGTTGCTGTTGACTAATCAGTTGAGAAAGAAAGTGCTTAACGGTAACACTTTACTTATCTATCCGGCCGGACAGTCGAAGGATAAAACCTACCGTAATATAGAGGTCAAGACCTTCTTCCTGGGTTATGCCAAGGCCAAAGACGTGAACGTTGCACTACGCAATATGCTGAAGATTAAAGATATCCACGTCGACGAGCGCACCAATACGATTACCGTTCGCGCCCCGGCAGAGACAGTCGATATGGCAGAAAGGTTGCTTATCACGCTCGACAGGCCCGACGCCGAGGTCACGCTGGAGGTGCAGGTGCTAGAGGTGTCGACCAACGACGCCAAAGCGTTGGGCATCGATTACCCGGATAAAATCGGCCTTAGCGTCGGCAATTCATCAGAGTCTTCGGAGAAAAGCAAAAGTTCAGGGTCCAGCATTCCTCTCAGCGGATTTAAAGCCGGTAATCTGTATGTGAGGCTGGGTGAGAGTGGGGGTATTGCTATCAATCTCAAGGATCTGGTGAGCAAAGCGACGGTTCTGGCCAATCCACGCATCCGCGTGAAAAATGGCAAGAAGGCGGAAATCCACATCGGCGAGAAAATCCCGGTGGTGAGCAGTACGCTGGGTGAATACGGCAATACGTCGAAGGTGGAGTATAACGAGATTGGCCTCAAACTGATGGTGACGCCAGATATCAGCCTCGATGGCACCATCACCATGGACGTGGATTTCGACTTGAGCAATCTGGGGAACGAGGTAAAGGCGGCAAACGGTGAAATCTACTACAAGACCACCAACCGCAAGGCCAAGACTATCCTGAGCAGCGAAAACGGCGAGACGCAGATTCTGGCTGGCCTGATTAAACAGGACAAACTCGAGAGCGATCAGGGCCTGCCGTGGTTTAGTCATATCCCACTGGTGGGCGGCCTGTTTGGCAGCCATAGCCATAGCGATACCCGCACCGAGGTTATCCTGCTTATCACGCCAAGGCTTGAGCACAATATCGATTTACCGGGCGGGCATGTCAGCACCATTCAGCTCGGCACGGAAGACCTGCCCGGTGAGCAAAACGTGATTCTGCGTGCCAATGGCAAAATAAAACTTAACGAAGAGCAGTTCCCTCAGCCCGACTATGCGCCAGCTGCGCATATGCCTGAGTCGCTGCCCGATCCGAATCAGGGAGCACGAGAGGCGAGTGGCTCATGATGGGAGGTCAGAAAGGCTTCACGCTTATCGAGATGATGGTCACATTGACCATCATGGCCACGCTGGCTGCCGCCGCATTGCCGGTCGTAAACAAATACACCCAGCGGCAAAAGGAGGAGGAGCTGCATCTCGCGCTGCGCCAAATCCGCGAGGCCCTCGACGAATATCACAAGGCGGCCCTGTCGGGGCAGGTTGCAAAGGCCACCGATGCGTCGGGTTATCCTGCCGAATTGAGACTACTTGCCTCGGGTGTGGCAGACATAACGTCGCCGAATGAAAAGATGATCTATTTTATGCGCCGCATTCCGCGAGACCCCTTTTGTGACTGCGAAGGCCGTAAAAACGAGGAGACCTGGAAGGTGCGTAGCTCGACGGCAGAACCGGACAGCTTCGACGGCGGAAAAGATGTTTACGATATCCGCTCGTCGAGTGCGTTGAGCGGCCTGAACGGGGTGCCATATGCGCAGTGGTGAGAAAGGTTTTACGCTGATTGAGCTGTTGGTGGTGATGGCCATTATTGCCGTTCTGATGTCGGTCGCAGTGCCGAGATATTTTCAGCAGACCGAAAGAGCCCGCGAGGTGGTGTTAAAGCATAATCTTAACGTGCTGCGCGGCAGTTTGGATGATTATCTGCGCGACAACGCGGCGTTTCCCGACTCATTGGATGCGCTGGTGGAGAAACAGTATTTACGTCAACTGCCTCTCGATCCCATTACTGATAAACGCAACTCTTGGGTCGCAACCGAAAATGTGGATGGGAAAATAACCGACGTGCACAGCGGATCCCCTTTGAAATCAACGGATGGAACCGAGTATGCAAAGTGGTAATGCTCAAAGTGGCTTCAGTTATTTATTATTGCTGGTGGGATTAAGCCTGATGGCGATATTAATGCTCAAGAGCCAGGACCTTATCGCGACAAATTTTCGTCAGCAGCAAGAGGCGCAGCTTCTTTTTGCTGGAAATCAAATTCGTGCAGCCATAAACAGTTATCGTGGTTCTGATAGTTTAAAACAAGAGGCGAGCTCGGTAAAAAAAGACAACTGTTTTCCAATAAGTTTTGAACAATTAGTTTTTGATAACCGAAGCTTCAAGCCTCGCTACCATTTGCGGAGAATTTATCTTGATCCTTTCACCCAAAAAATAAACTGGGTACAGGTATTCGACAGCGAAGGGCGCTGGATTGGCGTGCACTCCTCCGTGAAGGGTAATCCGCTGAAAAAAGTCGGATTTAAAGAGGAAAACAAAACATTTAAAAAAGCCAACAGTTATCAGGAGTGGGTATTTAAAGTCGATGAAGATCCTTCGGCACCGTTGCCTGCTCAATGTAAAAAATAGAACGAAGCATAATCAGGATTTATCCGATAGGGTAAGTGACCAAGCTGGCCTGTATAATGGAAAAAACTTTTAATCCTATAATTATATTAGTTAGTTTCATTATAATAAACTTTTCTCTCTATTTAATTTTATAGCCAATAGACGTTTGCTTTATTTTAAAATCACCGCCTTTGTTCGGCGGGTGAATTTAAGTTAATTAAAGTCTCTGGTTAATTTTTATTGTGTTTCTGGTTTCATAGCATATGAGCTGTTAACAATAGAATTCTACTGAAGGTAATTATGTGTATAAATATTGTAATAGCCGATGAGCTGAGGCTTGTGCGCAAAGGCGTCATTTCCCTTATAAATAATATGCATTATGGCGAGCAGCTGGGTGAAGACCCGACCGGTGGCTATAATATTATTGCTGATACTTCCACGCCTAATGAGCTGGTCAATATTTTATCCAGCAATAGCGTAGACCTACTTATTCTGGGGTATTCGCTTAGCACCAAAGAAAATAGCAATCCTATTTCATCGCTAGACGGTTATGCGTTAATAAAATGGTTAACCAAAAAATACCCCGATCTCAAGATTATTGTTATCTCGCCCTATAAGCACCCGAGCCTGATGCGTACCATCCTCGAGATGGGGGCGACCGGTTATATCAGCATGGATATCTGCGAGAAGACGCTGGAGCGGGTTATCGTCTCGGTATTGAATAATGAAGTTTATGTCGAAAAGGGTATGATGAAGTCTCTCTTTCAGGGCGGAGATCGCAGCGGAAAAGACGTCTCTTTAAAGGAAATGGAGGTCCTGCGGTTACTGTGTAAAGGGCTGAATCTGACCAGCATTGCTAACAGAATGAATTTGAGTATTAAGACGGTGAGTGCGCACAAGCTGCGGGCCATGAGCAAGCTGGACGTCGATTCAGACTGTCAGCTTTACTGTCTGTTGACGGAGACCAAGCTGTTTAACGTCTCATTCTGACCCTGAACTTTACCCATTATTTTTACCTTAACGGCAGGTCTGGTTGATGAATGTCATTGTAATAGCAATAACCCTATTCTTTGTATGTTTTGTTACCTGCCTGTTATGTAGACTACAACGCCTGTCGAGACAGAAGTCCCGCCTGCGCCGTATTGGTTCTTCAAAAATGTTCAACAAGCCGCCTGTGGCGCGACGACCGGTAAGGCGTCGTAAACTCGACGGGCGATAAAAGTCCGTGGTGACGCACGGGCTCCTCACTTTCTATTAAGGAGTCAGTATGTCTGCACAGGCTATCGAATGGGATATGGCGATGATTCAGAAGTATAACTACTCTGGACCGCGATACACGTCTTACCCCACAGCGTTAGAATTCAGCCCCGAGTACAGCAATGACGCCTTTGAGCAGGCGACAACGCGCTTCCCCGAGCGGCACCTTTCCCTTTATGTGCATATCCCTTTTTGCCACCGGCTTTGTTATTTCTGCGGCTGCAACAAGCTGGTGACACGCCAGCAGCATAAAGCTGAAGAATATCTGAGCGTGCTGGAAAAAGAGATAGTGCATCGTGCCTCGTTGTTTGCAGACCGACAGGTCAGCCAGCTGCATTGGGGAGGCGGCACCCCAACCTATCTTAATAAATCGCAGATAAGCCGACTCGTCGCCCTGCTGCGTAAGCACTTCAATTTTATGCCCAATATCGAAATGTCACTGGAGCTTGATCCGCGTGAAATCGAATTGGATGTACTGGATCATTTACGCCTTGAGGGATTCAACCGCCTCAGCATGGGCGTGCAGGATTTCAATAAAGAGGTCCAGCAGAAGGTGAATCGGGTTCAGGACGAGGAGTTTATCTTTGCGCTTGTTGAACGAGCCAAGGCGCTGGGCTTCAGTTCTACCAACATCGACCTGATTTACGGCCTGCCGAAGCAGACTCCCGAGAGTTTTGCCCTGACGCTCCGTCGTGTGGCTGAGCTGAATCCCGACAGGCTAAGCGTGTTTAACTATGCGCATATGCCCACGCTTTTCGCCGCTCAGCGGAAAATCAAAGAGGCCGATTTACCCAGTGCCGAAGACAGGCTACGCATATTGCAGCAGAGCATCGCGTCGCTGACCGAATCAGGTTACCAGTTTATCGGCATGGACCACTTTGCCCGCCCGCAGGACGAGCTGGCGATTGCTCAGCGCAATGGCGAACTGCACCGTAATTTTCAGGGCTATACCACGCAGGGTGAAAGCGACCTGCTGGGGCTTGGCGTCTCGGCGATTAGCACGATCGGGGATACCTATGCGCAGAATGAAAAAGACCTGAAAACTTACTATGCGCAGGTTGAGGCTAACGGCCATGCGCTGTGGCGTGGTCTGAGGATGACAGATGAAGATTGCCTGCGCCGCGATGTCATTAAATCACTCATTTGCCATTTCGCGCTGGATTTCGCGGAGATTGAGCAATCACACGGCGTGAGTTTCAGAGACTATTTCGCCGAAGATTTGGCGCTGCTCGCGCCTCTCGCACAGGACGGTCTGGTAGACATCGGGGAGAACGGCATTGTAGTCACGCCGAAAGGACGACTGTTGGTGCGCAACATCTGTATGTGCTTCGACAGCTATCTCCGTCAGCAGGTTCGCCAGCGGCAGTTCTCGCGGGTAATCTGATTTTTATCTGATATTTTACATAAAAAAACAGCCGCTTAGCGGCTGTTTTTCAGTGTCTGCATCCTGCTGCGAAATAACGCTTACTGATGATCGATCGGTGAAGGTTTGATCGGCAGAGGCAGTTTGTAGATTTTAACCGGATATTCAACCGTTGAAGGTTTGCCGCCGGTGGTGGCAGGCGTGCGGTTGATTTGACCCGATGGCATCCACAGCGCGCCGTCGCTTACCCACATGGCATCAATCCAGACCAGACGCGGGTCGGAGACCACCGTCGAAACTTTACCCTCTGGGGTAATGCGTTTGATGGAACGGGTGTTGATGTCAGACGCGTAGATATTGCCCTCGCTGTCAATGGCGGTTCCGCCAGTGCTCCAGGTATCAAGGAATTTCTTGGCGTGCTTGTTCACTTCGCTGGCTGGCAGGGAAGCATCGTCCAGATAGCGGGTTTCGATACGGGCTAATGGACCTGGAATTGCCTGGTAGTACAGCCATTTACCGTCAGGAGACACTTCCAGCTGGTCCAGACCCACGCGTTTTTCCTTGCCGTTAGGCAGGATGAGTTTTTTGCCGTCGGCATAGATTGGCGTGTGGTCAATCGACAGCGGCTCGTTGTCCAGTACGCGGTGTGCCTTGCCGGTATTCAGGTCCAGCACGACTAAGCCTACGGCACCAGGATCCGTCATATAGGCGAAGTGGCCGTTGAAGCGCACGTCATCGATATAGCTGGCAGGTTTAAGCACCGGTGGCTTGATAAGATAGGTTTTGACCACCTTATTGGTGGAGAGATCAATCTTCACCAGTTTAGCGCCACCGTCTACCGATTTTGCACCGGTACCGATGCCAGTATTACCCGAGTCTACCGCCCACAGGTAACCGTCTGGCCCAACGCGGAGGGCGTTTACGTGGAGGAAGTGATGCTCAGGATCGGAAGGTTTCCACTGGTTCCAGTCCGCGTCAGGGTAAGGGGTGATTTTTCCGTTCTCACCGACTTCACCGAGTTCCAGACCCGGGCCTTCAGACTGGGTAAAGGAGGCGAAAATACGACCCTCTTTTGTTACCGTCACGCCGTTCCAAACGTGTGCAGAAGTTGCCATTTGTTGCAAACGGGCATCTTGCTGAGTGGGAAGTGTCGGAGGCAGTTGATCTTTTGCCTGCAGTCCCGTTGCCAATAACAGACCAATAGTCAGAGTGAGTGTTTTTACCACGAGTTTCATGCCAGCTCCTGTTCAAAATAATGCTTAGAGGTTGATACGGAGTTCGCTTGTAGACAGGGGAATAGCATCCGTTGCCCAGGCCGCGTTCTTACAATGCCACATTGCGTAAGGTGTGCGGCAAAACGGGGTGTTGCCACCCCTAAGGTCGTTCAAAATCTAGAAGGTTACTTAGACCGGGCAACCTTTTGAGCGCAGTAAGCTATTGAAACGCTCAGGATCTGTGGTGCCTGAGGCGTTGTGCGCCCTGATTTGCTCTTCACGCTCGGCGTGTTTTTGTACTTTTGGCAGCAGGTCCTGCAGCTCTTCATAAGGGATGGCGATAACGCCATCCGCATCGCCCACAATGAGATCGCCTGGGTTAACCAGTAGACCGGCGCAGGAGATTGGCACATTCACTTTACCCGGACCGTCTTTGCTTGGGCCGCGCAGCGTATTACCGCGAGCGAACACGGCAATGCCGCCTTCTGCCCATTCGTTCAGATCGCGGATCGCGCCATCAATCACGAAGCCTGCGATTTTCTTGGTCAGTGCAGAAGTGCGCATCAGACCGCCAATCAGCGCCTGAGTCAGGTCACCTGAACCGTCAACGACAATAACGTCGCCCGGCTGTGCCATCTCAATGGCTTTGTGAATCATCAGGTTGTCGCCGGGGCGTACTTTTACCGTCAGAGCCGGGCCACACAGCACAACTTTGTTGTCGGCGTGGTAAGGCTGTAGGCCAAGTGCAGCGGTGCTGCGGCCCATGGTGTCGCCGATGTTTGGAACCGGCAGGCGGCGGAATGCCTCGATGGTGGCAGAGTCAGGCACGTTGTCGCGTTGACCGATAAAGTAGCCTGCTGGCCATTCGCTGCGAGAAGTCATTCGTTACTCTCCTTTCTTCAGGGATTCAGGATTTACACAGGCACGAATATTGATTCGATTCTGTTGTAAGAAATCTAAACACTGCTGCGCGGCCGAGCGAGATACGGCATCCAGCGCCTCAGGGGTTGTTCCGCCAATGTGCGGAGTCATAACAATATTGCTGAATTGACGGAAAGGGTGGTCGAGCGGTAACGGCTCGACGGCAACGGTATCAAGACCTGCCGCCGCAATTTTGCCCTCTGTTAGCGCCTGAACCAGGGCCGGTTCGTCAATCAGCTCACCGCGTGAGGTATTAATAACGATTGCGCTGTCGGGAAGCTGTGCCAGTGTGTCGGCGTTAAGCATCAGGCGAGTCGCCTTGTTAACCGGACAGTGCAGACTTAGTACGTTGCTGTTTTTTAACAGCTCTTGCAGAGAAGAATATTGAACCGCATCGGACGTATCGGTACCCGGCGCAATGGCCGGGTCAAAAAATGCCGTACGCATGCCGATGGCTTTGGCAATGTGCGCTACGCGACGACCGATTTCGCCATAGCCCACCAGGCCCAACGTCTTGCCGGACAGCTCAATCCCTTGGCTGCTACGGGTCCAGCGGCCTTCGGCAATTTCCTGCTGGAAGAAAGGCAGCTGGCGCGCTGCGCTCAGCATCAGTCCGACGGTCAGTTCGGCCACGGACTGCGCATTGGTTGCAGGCGTGGTCAGTACCGGAATAGCGCGTTCGGTGGCGGCTGCCACGTCAATGTTGGTCACGCCCACGCCGTGCTTGCAAATGATTTTTAGTGACGGGCAGGAGGCGATAGCCTTGGCCGTCAGGTTCACGGTGCGGGAAATAACGGCATCGTAAGCCCGGGTTTCCATCAGCTGTTCCACTTCTTTTTCGTCGTTGGCATTTTGCAGGTAATCTACCTCGCAACCCGCGTCCGCCAAGACTTTGCGGCCAGCTGCACCCAGTGCCGGTGCGGTCATTAAAAACTTATAGGTCATACGCTACTCCAGTGCTATTTTTACCCATATTGGCACTGTTAAAAGATAAATCATAACGCCTGAATTTTATTTATTGATTCCTACGAGGAATGGAATGGAACTGAAATACCTACGCTATTTCCTGGCTATTCAGGACACCGGGCATCTGGGAAGAGCCGCTATAACCCTTGGTATTACTCAACCCGCGCTAACAAAATGCATTCAAAGATTAGAAAAAATCTATAACACACGATTGATTTTAAAGGTCGGAAGAGGGATCCGTTTGACTGAAGCGGGGTTGCTACTTTGTGAGCGGGCTCAAAAAATCGTACAAGACATGGAAATCACTCAGCGAGATATGGGCGCGCTGGCGGATGGCACTGCGGGCTATATTCGCCTCGGCGCGGCGGCAACGGCGGCCGAATTCATGCTGCCTCAGTTGGCAAAAAGGCTGTTGATTGAGGCTCCGAGTGTGCGTCTTGACGTGAAAGTCGGCATGAATGACCTGCTACAGTCTACGATGCGAGAAAAACAGCTCGATATTATCCTCGGCTTTTTGCCGGACAAAAGTCACGAGTTTATCGCCCGCCCGCTGCTCGACGACCCTGTCGTGCTGGTGGCCAGCAAAGACCATCCACTGGCGGGGGTCCATCCTACTTCGGAGCAGCTCGACCAGTACAACTGGCTGCTGCCGTCGAAGAAGGTCGCGACCCGTCAATGGCTAGAACAGCGTCTGCGTGCAGGAGGATATCCACCGCCGCGTATCCAGATTGAGGCTAACTCCATTGCCACACTGCATTCGGTGATTGTCGAAACCAACCTGCTGAGTTTCATTTCGCGCCGCGCACTGGAGGAGATACAGCACGCAATCCCGCTGGTCGAAATCCCGATGCCGCTGTTGGTGATGCCGCGCACCTTTGGCCTACAGTTCCATTCCTGGAGTGAGCTTTCGCCGGTAGCGCGACAGTTTGTACAGATAGCCGAGAAAATTTGGAATTACCAATAGCCCTTCAAAGAGAGCGTCTATTGATTTAAATGTAGCCTGTAGTAAACGAATCACTCAGTAAATAAACAGTAACTCTGAAATATTAGAATATACTTCTTTATACACCGCCACATCTCCTTCGATACAATAGGCTTACTATTATTATTCTCTGGGTATCGTCCCAGGGAATAAACAGATAATCCCTCGTTATTATTTTCCTCTAAACTAATTCCGTTACGTGATAAATAACCAAAGAGATAACTATTCATAACTTGTTGGAACTTCTTTTCGTGAACACGGCGTGATAAAAATGTATTACAAATGTTATAAGTCGATTCGGGTTAAGTTTAAGTAATATCATTTTATCCTGCCGTATTTTGAATCACAGCGCATAAAACTGTGGCCAGAAATATGAAGGGGTAATGGCCATTATTAATGAACGTAGGGAAACATATTATGAGTAAAGCGTCTGATTTTGCGTATGTCATCGCGCGAATTCTTGCCGTGGGGCTGTTCTTCACTTCAGGGCTTGAAAAGGTATTCCAGTATTCTCAGAACGTCAGTGAGATGGCGCAGAATGGCGTACCAAGTTTCTTCCTGCCGTTGGTTATTCTGCTCGAAGTAGGGGGCAGTATTGCCATCGCCTTCGGCTTTTTGACCCGCTTTACCTCTGTGTTCATGGCGGCGTTCTCCATCATTGCCGGTTTCCTGTTTTATCAGGGGTTCACCATGCCACACCTGATTGTATGGCTTAAGAATGCGTCCTGCGCGGCAGGTTTCATTTTGCTGGTATTAAACGGCCCTGGCCGCTGGAGCCTGGATCATCTGATTAGCCTGAAGTTTGGCAACAAGAAAACCGGCGGTGCGCAGAGAAGCGCAGCATAACGATTTAAAAGAAATCTGTAGTGGCGGGTTAGCGGTTTTCGCGCCCGCTTAATGTGTTAAAAAAGTGAGAAATCTATGAAGAAAGTCATGTGTGCACTCTTGGTATCCGGGCTGCTGGCCGGTTTTGCTGCTCAGGCAGCGGACGATGGCATTACCCGCGTTCCCGTTTTAACGCGCGACCAGGCGAACGTATTATTGAAAAAAGCGGAAGATACCATTAAGACCCACCATATTGGTGGCGCTGTGGCTATTGTTGATGCCGCTGGACAATTAATTACCTTTGACCGTTTGGACGGTGCAACGCCTGCGAATATTGTACTGGCGCCTGAGAAAGCCAAGACCTCGGCTTATTTCGGTCAGCCAACCGAGTCTTATCAGCAAAAAATTTCTCAGGGTAATTTGCTTATATTAGGCAACCCACGTATTTTACCTTTCTCTGGCGGTATTCCAATTAAGCTGGATGGGCAGGTAGTCGGCGCTATTGGTGTAAGCACGCCTGATGGCAACGTGGATACCGAAGCCGCTAAAGCCGCTTTAACCGCACTGAAATAAAAAACTAAAAATAAATTAACTATTGGTCGTTCGCCTTTTTAGAACGGCCCTTATTCATGAGCAATATTATTTACCCATGATTTAACCGCGTATTAAATATCACCTACCTACAGGGGCTACAATGAAGAAATTATTACTGCTTGCTGCATTATGTTCTATGGGCAGCATGACGGCTTTTACTGCCAACGCCACGCTGACTCAAACTATTCTTTCCTACAGTGACGCTGAAAAGCTGCTCACCGTGGCGACAGATAAAGCCAACAGCCTGCACGCCAACGTCTGTATTGCGATTCTGGATCAGGCCGGTCAACTGCTGGCATTCAAACGTATGGACAATGCGCCGGTAGGCTGCATCGACTCCTCTATTCTTAAAGCACGTGCCGGTGCGCTTTACCACACACCGACCGACAAATATATGGGCCGTGCCAACGGCTCAGAGCCTGCTATTGCAACACTTCCTGGCATGGTTCCATTGGGGGGCGGCAACCCGATTGTCTTTAACAACAATGTGATCGGCTCCGTAGGCGTTAGCGGCTCGGCTAACCCGAACGAAATTGCTATCGCGCAGACCACGGCTGACAGCCTCAAGTAATCCTGACACCACAATGAAAAAACCCCAGCGGAATGCATCCACTGGGGTTTTTTTATGTCTTGGACGCGCGATAACCGTTAGTGGCTCTTTTTGGCGTCCAGCTTGCCTTTACCTAGGCCAAGCGCCAGGACCAGCAGCGCGCCAACAACTCCGGCGATGGTTGGCAAATGAGCGATGGCGGCAATTTGCAGATGGGCGATAGCCGGGTCGGTGACCAACATGCTGCCGGCAATCCAGCCAATCAGCGCGCCACCCAGCATGATAACCACCGGGAAACGGTTGATAATCGCCAGTACCAGTTTGCTGCCTGCGATGATGATAGGGATGCTAATCACCACGCCGAGCGCGACCAGAAGAATATTCCCCTTACCGGCCGCCGCGACCGCCAGAACATTGTCCAGCGACATCACCACGTCGGCGACCACGATGGTCATCGCCGTCTTCCACAGGCTGGTCGCACTTTTAACGTCGCTCTCTTCGTCTTCGTTGGCAACCAGCTTGATACCAATCCACAGCAGCAGCAGTCCGCCAACCAGCTTCAGATAAGGCAGATTGAGCAGGCTGACCGCAATGATCAACAGGACTACACGCGCCAAAATGGCTCCGGCGGTACCGATGAAAATCGCCTTGTTGCGTTGATGAGGCGGCAATTTCCGGCAGGCCATGGCGATAACCACCGCATTATCACCGCCCAACAGCAGGTCGATTACAATGATCTGTAGCAGGATGACGATGAAATCCCATTGTTCAAATAACCAAGTCATAAAACACTCTATGCAGCGTAAAAAGGGAAAATCCCGGTAAGAAGCGAAACGACAATCAGGATCAGGCTGCTTACGAGGGACCATTTAAATGTGAAGTACTGATTCTCTGAATAATCCAACTTCAGCATGCTGACCACCAGGTAGGTGGAGGCAACCAGCGGACTCAGAATATGCACCGGCTGGCCCATCAACGAGGCGCGCGCCATCTCGATACCGCTGATGCCGTGATGCTTCGCCGTATCTGCCAACACCGGCAGCACGCCGAAATAGAACACGTCGTTGGACACCAGCCAGGTCATCGGAATGCTCAGCAGCGCCGTCACCACCGCCATATATGGACCCAGAGACTGAGGAATGACATCAAGCAATGCCGTGCCTACGGCGTCCACCATGCCGGTACCGCTAAACACGCCGGTAAACACCCCGGCCGCAAAAATCAGGCTGGAAACGGCCAGAATCGGAGGGGCATGTTGTTCCAACTGCTCTTTCTGCGCCTGAATGTCCGGAAAGTTAACAATCAGGGCCAGACAGGCGGCAATCATGAACAGATAGCTTAACGGCAACACTTCGATACATAAACCAATTATCAACAAAAACGTTAAAACCCAATTAAAGTAGAAAGTTTTTGTGCCACGGCAGCGGTGCTGCTCGTCGATCGTGTTTTCGAAATTAAGGTCAAGATGGTTGCCCAGACGTGCCCGCTCGCGGCGACCAAAGATATAGGCCAGGACGAAGGTCCACACCGCGCTGGCCAGCAGCCCCGGCAGCATCGGAACGAACATATCGCCGATTTCAACGTGCATTGACGTCGCGGCCCGCGCGGTCGGTCCGCCCCAAGGCACCATATTGCCCAGCCCCGAGACCTGCAACAGCAGGCAGCAGACCATCGGCAGAGACAGTCCGAGGCGCTGGTAGATGGGCAGGAAGGCGGAGAGCACGATGATGTAGATAGTGGCACCGTCGCCGTCCAGCGCCACGATAAACGCCAGCAGCACGGTACCGAGGAAGATTTTAACCGGGTCGCCTTTGACCGCTTTAATGACTCGCTTAACCAGCGGGTCGAACATGCCGGCCTCGGTCATCACCATGAAATAGAGCATGGCAAAGATAATCATCACCCCGTTTGGCGCGACGGTTTTTATGCCATCCATCATGAATTTGCCGATGTGGGCGTAGAAACCGCCGATCAGCGCGAAAACGGTCGGAATAATGATAAGCGCGGTTAGGGCCGAAAGCCGCTTGGTCATCAAGCAAAAGATAAAGAAAATGAGCATCAATACACTCAATGTCACCAGCATGTTTCATTCCTCTGTAGGGGAGAGATAAAAAATAAGATTGTTGCAACAGTCTGTTAGCTGCTTGTTTCTTTTGGGTTATTTTCAAGGATTATGTCAGTAACAGGGGGTTAAGAATGGCTTCTGGTTTTATGAATAGATTCCTGAAGGGAATGATAGGCCCTTCAACTTATGTTGATAATTTAAACTAAAAATGTACCATTAGGTTCATATTGCCCTGTTGACCTTGATAATAGGGACTTTTAGGAAAATTCGCAGCAAGGGTTTCAGCCTATTTTTGGCATCGGGAGAGGGCGTTGGGTGGGTTTTTGCAAGGTAAATGGTGTTTCGAGTTTGTGAGCAATGACAAATAATTCAAACGAGCTATAGGAGGTTTCAGGCATAAAAAAGCCCCGACAAATACGCCGAGGCTGTTGATATATGGGCTAGATCACACTTTCATCACGCGCTGAAAGCTGTCTCGCCGGGCATTATTCCATGCCCAATTCTTTTAACTTGCGGGTGAGGGTATTGCGTCCCCAGCCCAGCAGACGTGCGGCTTCCTGCTTGTGGCCCTGCGTATGGCGCAATGCGGTGGTCAGCAAGGTACGTTCCATTTCAGGCTGTGCCTCGGAGAGCAAGTTTTGATGACCGGAACGCAGCGCGCGGTCCGCCCACTGTGCCAGCAGCGTCGCCCAGCTGTCGGGCAGACTCTGTCCACCGGTCTCCGGTGCGCTGCTCTCGAACAGCTCGGAAGGTAGGTCCTGAATCAAGACTTCCTGACCTGCGGCCATCACCGTCAGCCAGCGACAGGTGTTTTCAAGCTGGCGAACGTTGCCCTGCCACGGCAGACGCGTCAGCGCCGTTTCGGTTTCAGGATGCAGGTTTTTCGCTTCAACACCCAGCTCTTTCGCCGCCACTTGCAGGAAGTAGCGCGCCAAACGCGGGATGTCTTCACGGCGCTCACGCAGCGGCGGCAGATGCACACGGATGACGTTCAGACGGTGGAAAAGGTCTTCACGGAATTTACCTTCTTGCACGCGCATCTCGAGATTCTGGTGCGTCGCGGCAATGATTCGGACGTCGACCTTAACCGGTGCATAGCCGCCAACGCGATAAAACTGACCGTCGGCCAATACGCGCAGCAGACGGGTTTGCACGTCCATCGGCATATCACCGATTTCATCGAGGAACAGCGTGCCGTTATCGGCCTGCTCAAAACGTCCCTGACGAATCTGATTGGCGCCGGTGAAGGCCCCTTTCTCATGGCCAAAGAGTTCTGACTCAATAAGGTCCTTTGGGATAGCGGCCATATTAAGCGCGATAAAGGGGGCTTTGGCCCGTGGACTGTGGCGATGCAGCGCGTGAGCGACCAGCTCTTTACCCGTACCAGACTCACCGTTAATCAGCACGCTTATTGATGACCGGGAGAGGCGACCAATGATGCGAAACACGTCCTGCATCGCCGGTGCTTCACCGATGATGTCCGCCGTCGGCCCGCTGGCCGGTTGGCTGCGTGCAGGCTGCTGCTGTTCCTGATAGTGGCTGATGGCACGCTCAACCAGTGCAACCGCCTCATCGATATCAAAAGGCTTCGGCAGATAGTCGAAGGCCCCCTGCTGATAAGCGCTCACTGCCGCGTCCAGATCCGAGTGCGCGGTCATGATGATCACCGGCAACATCGGATGACGTTGTTTGATTTGTTTTAACAGCGCCAACCCGTCCATGCCGGGCATGCGAATATCTGATAACAAAACGTCAGGGGTTTGAGTCGCAATGGCATCCAATACTTCATTGCCGCTGTCGAACGTGGTGCAGTGTAAACCCGCTCCAGTGAGCGCGCGTTCAAGTACCCAGCGGATGGAGCTATCGTCATCGACGATCCAGACTATCCCTCGTTGCATAAGAACCTCACTGGCGAATAGGCAGGAAGACCGAGAATTCGGTGTGTCCTGGCCAACTGTTAAATTCAACTTTACCCGAATGCTGATCAATCAAACTGCGCGCGATGGACAGGCCCAGACCTGTACCCCCTTCGCGGCCACTGACCATAGGGTAAAAAAGTGTATCCTGCAGATGCGCAGGGACGCCGGGACCGTCATCTTCAATATCAATGCGGGCCACCAGGCGATAGCGCACACCGTGCAGGGTAATCTGGAATGCGGTTCGCGTTCTCAGCGTGATAGTGCCGCCTTCCTCTCCCAATGCCTGCAAGGCATTCCGGGTAATGTTGAGCAGGATCTGCTCTATTTGATCCGGGTCGTGGGCCAGTTCCGGCAAGCTTGGATCGTAATCCCTGACCAGCTGCACGTTGTCCGGCTTCTCCATCGACACCAGTTGGCAAACCCGCTCGGCAACCTGGTGGATGCTCTGCGTAATATGCTGGCTTGGGCGCTGTGGGCCTAACAACCGGTCAACCAGGTTACGTAATCTGTCGGCCTGCTCGATAATGACCTTGGTATACTCCAGGAGGGCGGGATCGGGGAGCGCCTTTGACAGCAGCTGCGCCGCACCGCGTAAACCACCCAGCGGATTTTTAATCTCATGTGCCAGCCCGCGAATCAGATCCCTTGCGGCGACCTGCTGTGCGTGCTGAAGCTGTTCCTGACTCAGGCGACGCTGGTTATCCATCGGCGCCAGTTCAATCAAAATAAAACCTTCCGGCAAAGCCTGTGCGGTCAGCGACATAATGTGTGCTCGACCATCTACCACCAGAGTCACTTCGCTGTCGGTAAATCCTTGCCCAGCCTCGATACTTTCGCGCATGAGCTCAATGTTGAGCGAAAAGTAGCCCACCAGATCGGGTAACGGTGTCCCGAAAAGCTTGCGTGAACTCTGCGCTAATAATTGCTGAGCCGCCGGATTGGCGTAATGCACGGCCAATTCTTCGTCCAACAGCAGAACGCTGTTGATAAGGGAATTGAGGATCTGCCCAGCATCGGGCAGCTTGCCAGTTGCCATACAGCAGTCTCCCGCACCTGATTGGTGCATTTTAACCGCCTCCCGCCAAACAAGTCGGGACAGTGGTGTAACACAGGAAAGATTCGTGGAGAAAAAAGCCCATCCGGAGATGGGCTTAGATTTTCCACGGCAACAAAAAATATTTCGATATTTTTGTTCTGCGCCACGAACGGGGTTCGGGCACAGTCAGCTAAGCTCGGGGAGAGGACCCAACCTCTCCCTTGCGCTACGGCGAATTAGACGCTGTAGTACAGTTCGAACTCAACTGGGTGTGGCGTCATGCGCACGCGGTCGTTCTCTTCTTTACGCAGATTGATGTAAGCATCAATTGCGTCGTCGGTGAACACGCCACCGCGGGTCAGGAACTCACGGTCAGCGTCCAGTTCGTTCAACGCTTCTTCCAGTGAACCTGCAACCTGTGGGATCTCTGCCGCTTCTTCTGGTGGCAGGTGGTACAGGTCTTTGTCCATCGCATCGCCAGGATGGATTTTGTTGATGATGCCGTCGAGGCCAGCCATCAGCAGGGCAGCAAACGCCAGGTATGGGTTAGCCGCTGGGTCTGGGAAGCGAGCTTCGATACGCATAGCTTTAGGGCTAGAAACGTGTGGGATACGGATAGAAGCAGAACGGTTACGCGCTGAGTAAGCCAGCATAACTGGCGCTTCATAGCCCGGGACCAGACGCTTGTAGGAGTTGGTGGTTGGGTTGGCATAAGCGTTGATGGCTTTAGCGTGCTTGATGATACCACCGATGTAGTACAGTGCAGTCTCAGAGAGGCCGCCATATTTGTCGCCAGAGAACAGGTTGTTACCGTCTTTGGACAGAGACATGTGGCAGTGCATGCCTGAACCGTTATCGCCAAACATTGGTTTTGGCATAAAGGTCGCAGTTTTACCAAATGCGTGAGCCACGTTGTGAACCACGTATTTGTAGATCTGGATTTCGTCAGCTTTTTTGGTCAGGGTGTTGAAGCGAGTTGCCACTTCGTTCTGGCCAGCGGTGGCGACTTCGTGGTGGTGAGCTTCAACTACCAGGCCCATTTCTTCCATGGTCAGACACATGGTAGAACGCAGGTCCTGAGAGGAGTCGACCGGAGGAACTGGGAAGTAACCGCCTTTCACTGCTGGACGGTGGCCTTTGTTGCCGCCTTCGTATTTGGTACCGGTGTTCCATGCGCCTTCGATATCGTCGATAGCAACATGAGAACCTGCGATGCTGCTGCCGAAGCGCACGTCATCGAACAGGAAGAATTCTGGCTCAGGTCCGAACAGAACGGTGTCCGCGATGCCTGAAGATTTCAGGAAGTCTTCAGCACGTTTTGCGGTTGAACGCGGGTCGCGATCGTAGCCTTGCAGCGTGTTTGGCTCAACGATATCGCAACGGATGATCAAGGTTGATTCTTCAAAGAACGGGTCAAGAACCGCGGTGCTCGGATCTGGCATCAATACCATGTCTGAGTCGTTGATAGTTTTCCAGCCACCGATGGAAGAACCATCGAACATTTTACCATCTTCGAAGAAGTCTGGGCTCACCTGGTGAGCAGGGATGGTAACGTGCTGTTCTTTACCCTTGGTGTCAGTGAAGCGAAGGTCGATGAATTTAACTTCATTTTCCTTGATAATCGCAAAAACGTGTTCAGCGGACATACTAGTTCTCCCGAATTTCTCATTATGTCATCGTCGTGGAACGAAACGAATAAACAAACATTGTTGAAAATGGCGTGTGGCCTAAACAGCTTTATTAGTTGCTCTGATAAGACTCTTTTCACCCTAGATGATTGATTGCGAAATCTGTGCCAACTTTGTGAAAAGGGTGTGAATGCCATTTTACGCGGGTTGCATGGTTATTCAGTATGCACCATAACGGGAAATGTGCACCATTTTGGTTCAATAATGCGAATGTGGTGAACCATTTTGGTGCACCATTTTGGGTCAAGGGGGATTTTGCACCGTGAAAGGGATCGCAAAGTAACCATACAGAACTTGTTTGCAAGAGTTTCTTGTGAACTTGTTTAGAACCTAGCCTAATACGTGTACAATAGCGCGCTATTTCTATATTTCTAAATGCCTGAGGCAAAGCTGTGATCGAAAATTTGCGTAACATCGCCATTATTGCCCACGTTGACCATGGTAAAACTACCTTGGTTGATAAGCTGCTACAACAATCCGGTACCTTCGGAGAACGTGTAGAAGCCACCGAACGCGTAATGGACTCCAACGATTTGGAGAAAGAGCGTGGGATTACCATCCTCGCAAAAAACACCGCCATTAATTGGAAAGACTACCGCATCAACATCGTGGATACCCCAGGACACGCCGACTTCGGCGGTGAGGTAGAGCGTGTGATGTCAATGGTTGACTCGGTGCTGCTGGTTGTGGATGCAATGGATGGCCCGATGCCGCAAACCCGTTTCGTGACCAAAAAAGCATTTGCTAATGGTCTGAAGCCGATCGTGGTAATCAACAAGGTTGACCGCCCTGGCGCGCGTCCTGACTGGGTTGTTGATCAGGTATTCGACCTGTTCGTTAACCTGGACGCAACCGACGAACAGCTTGATTTCCCAATCATCTATGCATCTGCACTGATGGGTATCGCGGGTACCGACCATAATGATATGGCCGAAGACATGACTCCGCTGTACCAGGCTATCGTTGACCACGTGTCTGCGCCTAAAGTAGAAGTTGAAGCACCGTTCCAGATGCAGATTTCTCAGCTGGACTACAACAACTACGTAGGTGTTATCGGTATCGGCCGCATCAAGCGCGGTACCGTTAAGCCTAACCAGCAGATCACTATCATCGATAGCGAAGGCAAAACCCGTAACGGTAAAGTCGGTAAAGTTCTGACCCACATGGGTCTTGAGCGTATCGAAGCGACCGTTGCCGAAGCTGGCGACATCATCGCTATCACCGGTCTGGGTGAGCTGAACATCTCCGACACCATCTGTGATCCACAGAATGTCGAAGCGCTGCCAGCACTGAGCGTCGATGAACCTACCGTGACCATGTACTTCAACGTCAACACCTCTCCGTTCTGTGGTAAAGAAGGTAAGTTTGTGACCTCGCGTCAGATTCTGGACCGTCTGAACAAAGAGCTGGTGCACAACGTGGCACTGCGCGTTGAAGAAACCGAAGACTCTGACGCATTCCGCGTTTCAGGCCGTGGTGAACTTCACCTGTCGGTTCTGATCGAAAACATGCGTCGTGAAGGTTTCGAGCTGGCCGTTTCTCGTCCTAAAGTTATCAACCGTAAAATCGATGGCCGCATGCAAGAGCCGTTCGAAAACGTGACTTTGGATATCGAAGAACAGCACCAGGGTTCAGTCATGCAAGCTATGGGTGAGCGTAAAGGCGACGTTAAGGACATGATCCCTGACGGCAAAGGTCGTATTCGTCTCGATTACCTGATCCCGGCTCGTGGCCTGATCGGTTTCCGTACCGAATTCATGACCATGACTTCCGGTACGGGTCTGCTGTACTCAACCTTCAGCCACTACGACGACGTTCGTCCGGGCGAAATCGGCCAGCGTCAGAACGGCGTGCTTATCTCTAACGGTCAGGGTAAAGCTGTTGCGTTTGCTCTGTTCGGCCTGCAGGACCGCGGTAAGCTGTTCCTGGGTCACGGTGCAGAAGTGTATGAAGGCCAGATCATCGGTATTCACTCACGTTCTAACGACCTGACCGTTAACTGCCTGACCGGTAAGAAACTGACCAACATGCGTGCTTCTGGTACTGACGAAGCAACCACGCTGGTTCCTGCTATCAAGATGTCCCTTGAGCAGGCGATCGAGTTCCTGGATGATGACGAACTGGTAGAAGTTACTCCTCTGTCTGTACGTATCCGTAAACGTCACCTGACCGAGAACGACCGTAAACGTGCTAGCCGTGGTCCTAAAGAAGGTTAATCTTCTTCCCGGTTAAACGTTTGTCGTCAAGAGGGCACCTTTGGGTGCCCTTTTTTTTATCTATTTTTTCTTTATACAAGCCACAAGCATGTATTCGTGTCACTGTTCAGACCTAAGATTTACCGCTAACCTCTAATGACTTATAAAGTAAGCTTCATCTTTGAAATCAGGAGCGTGCAATGTTGTATATTTTTGATATGGGCAACGTGTTAATTGATATCGATTTCAAACGTGTACTGGGTGTCTGGAGCAATCTTAGCGGTGCGCCGCTGGCTCATTTAATCGAGAGATTTACCTTGGGAGAGGTGTTTCAGAAGCACGAGCGGGGAGAAATCAGCGACCAACAGTTTGCCGAACAACTCTGTCATGAGATGGGTATCGCGCTGAGCTTCGAGCAGTTTAGCGCAGGCTGGCAGTCGATATTTATCGGCGTGCGTCCCGAGGCTATCGCGATAATGAAAACCTTGCGCGAGCAGGGGCATCGCGTGGTGGTGCTTTCCAATACCAATCGCCTGCACCTTGAGCACTGGCCCGTTCACTATCCAGAAATCGAGCAAAACGCCGATGCGTTATACTTGTCTCAAGATTTGGGAATGCGCAAGCCGGACCCGGCCATCTTCAAGTATGTGCTGGAGAAAGAAGGCTTCACGCCGCAGGAGGCCGTATTCTTCGATGACGTGGCCGAGAACGTCAACGCCGCTAGCGCGCTGGGTATTCAGGCTATTTTGGTCACCGACAGCCAAACGCTGCCGCGTCATTTCAGCGGCGATCAAATCACCTAAGTTTAAAGGATGAAGCAATGCCAAGGATCCATCCCAAACTGAAGTGTGCAGCCCGTTTTAGTCATATGCTCCTCAAGCGCGCCGACAGCGATGGATTAACCCTGTTGGCGGGTCATCTTGCGTATGTTTCTTTGCTTTCACTGGTTCCGCTGATTGCGGTGGTGTTTTCCCTGTTCGCCCTGTTTCCGGTGTTTTCGGATATCAGCAACCAGCTGAAAGATTTTATCTTCGCCAACTTTATGCCGGCGACCGGCAATATCATTCAGCGCTATCTTGAACAGTTTGTGGCGAACTCCAGCAAGATGACGGCCGTGGGGACCTGTGGTCTGATAGTGACCTCGCTGCTGTTGATTGCGTCCGTAGACAGCGTGTTGAACAAGATATGGAACGCCCACAGCAAGCGCCCCATTGTTTACCTGTTTGCCGTCTATTGGATGGTGCTGACGTTAGGCCCAATCCTGCTGGTCGCCAGCGTGGCGATAAGTTCCTATCTGCTGTCTCTCAACTGGCTGAACCTCAGCGGCGTGCATTCGCTGGTAGACCATCTGCTGCGCGTGCTGCCGTTGTTGATTTCCTGGATAGCATTCTGGCTGCTCTATTCAATAGTGCCCAAAGTGCGCGTTCCCTACGGCGATGCACTGGTGGGGGCACTGGTAGCCGGTGTGCTGTTTGAACTGGGCAAGAAAATCTTCGCGCTTTACGTGCAACTGTTCCCGTCCTATCAGCTTATCTATGGCGTGCTGGCGGTGATCCCAATTTTATTTCTCTGGGTCTACGTCAGCTGGTGTATCGTATTATTAGGGGCTGAAATTACCGTCACGCTCGGTGAGTTTCGTGCCGAGCAACAAGAGCGGGCAGACGTTAAAGACACCGCGCCGCAGGAGAAATAGAGTCTTTATGATTGCGTTAATTCAACGAGTATTAGAAGCCAGTGTGACCGTCGACGGCGAAGTTTGCGGCCAGATTGGACCGGGGCTATTAGTTTTGCTGGGCGTTGAGCAGGGCGATGACGAACAGAAAGCCAAAAAGCTGTGCGATAAAGTCGTGGGTTATCGTATCTTCGGTGACAGTGATGACAAAATGAATCTGAACGTGACCCAGGCCGGTGGCAGTTTGCTGGTCGTTTCACAGTTCACGCTGGCCGCCGACACCCAGAAAGGAATGCGCCCCGGCTTTTCGCGCGGTGCTGCACCCGCCGAGGCAGAGCGTCTTTACCAGTATTTCTACGGTCAGTGCCGTGAGAAGGGCATTCCTACTGAAACCGGACGTTTCGCCGCGGATATGAAAGTGGCTTTGGTCAACGATGGTCCTGTGACCTTCTGGTTGCAGGTCTGAAGCAACGGCGCAATGCCTGAGAGAGAAAGTATCTATGTATCACCTGAGAGTCCCCGTAACCGAATCAGAACTGGCCGCTTATTATAAATTTCGTTGGGAAATGCTGCGCAAACCTCTGCACCAACCGGAAGGTTCGGAGCGTGATGCTTATGATGCCATGGCGCACCACCAGATGGTGGTCGACGAACAGGGCGACCCCGTCGCCGTTGGACGTTTATATATTAATGCCGACAACGAGGCGTCTATTCGCTTCCTGGCGGTAGACCCCGACGTACAGGCTAAAGGGCTGGGTACGCTGGTCGCGATGACGCTGGAGTCGGTGGCGCGACAGGAAGGTGTAAAGCGCGTGGTGTGTAGCGCGCGCGAAGACGCAGTAGAGTTTTTTGCCAAGCTGGGATTCATCAATCAGGGCGAGATAACCACGCCGCAAACCACGCCGGTGCGCCATTTTTTGATGATCAAACCGATAGCCACGCTGGACGATATTCTCCATCGCCCCGATTGGTGCGGGCAGCTGCAGCAGGCCTGGTACGACCATATTCCGCTGAGCGAAAAGATGGGCGTGCGGATAAGCCAGTACACCGGTCAGCGTTTTGTGACCACCATGCCTGAGACCGGCAATCAGAATCCACACCACACGCTGTTTGCGGGGAGCCTGTTTTCTCTGGCTACGCTGACCGGCTGGGGCCTGATTTGGCTGTTGCTGCGTGAACGCCATCTGGGCGGCACGATTGTGCTAGCCGACGCCCACATTCGCTATAGCTCACCGGTCACCGGCCGCCCGAGAGCAATTGCTGACCTCAGTTCGATCAGCGGTGATTTGGACCGTCTGGCTAAAGGGCGCAAGGCGCGCGTCCAGTTAGAGGTGAAGCTGATGGGTGAAGAGGGGGAAGGTGCGATATTCGAGGGGACTTACCTGGTATTGCCCGCCTCGGCTGATGCGCCCCTGGAGCCTGCGATTAACTAGTAAAAAAGCCCGGCATTGACCGGGCTTTTTGCTGTTACTGAATTGGGCCTGCTATTCCCTGGCTCATCTGCTGCTGAATTTGCTTACCCTCGTTTGCGCTGGCGTGCAGCGTGCCGCTAAGCGTCGGTTTAAAGTCGACGTTGGCAGGCATTTGGCCCTGAAGGCTCAACTGCATATTGACATTGCCCTGCAACGGCAGTGACGGCCATCCCCAGTTTTGCAGCTCGTTGGCCGGTACCGCACGCCCGGTCAAATTCACCGAGAAATTACGCTGCGGCTGCTGGCTTACGTTGGCCGTTGCCTCGAGCAGGCCCTCCTTGGTATAGGCGCTCAACGCGGTAATCTTCACCGCGTCGCTGCTGGCTTCGAGTGCCAGAGAAGGGCGACGCACATCGTTCTTGTTGAAGGTCGCATCGCTGGCGTTGAGATTCAGATTCCCAGACCAAATCCCCCACTGGTGATTTTGCGCCAGTTTAAGGTTAGTGCCTACGCCGTCGAGTCCGGTCAGTTGGAAAGGGAAATCAGGCGAAATATCGATGATCAGGTTACGGTTTGCCGTGAACTTGTTGACTGACACGTCAGAAAGCCAGTCGGGCAGCGCCTCGACCCACAGCTGACGCCAGTTTTGCGGCAGTGTATATTCCAGCGAGGCGATGCTGAGTTCATCGAGATTTAGCCCTTTGCTCGCACGGTCCCAGTGGCCCATGGTGCGCAGTAATCCGCCTTCCCAGCGGGTGTTAAACTGCCGGATGGCAATGCCCTGCGGCGAAAGGTCGAGATTCACATTCGGGTCGATGAAGTGAAGATTACCGTCAATCATGTCGGTAGCATTGAGTGAAAGCTGGCCGTCGGTACTCTGCCAGTCTCCATTCTCCAGCGTGACGTCGGTGACTGTCATATCCAAATCGGTGAACGACCAGTTTTGCCCCTGAAGTCGGGCATCAATCAGGTCCAGACGTTTGATGTCTACTTTCGGCAGCTTGACGAACTCCTGCCAGAAGGTCGAAATCGGCTGTGCGCTCTGGAGTCTGATATGGCTCAGGCGCAGATTATCGACCGACCAGCTGCCGTCGGTGCTGCGGCTGGCGTTACCGGTCAACTGGCCGCGCGCCATGTCCGCACCAAAATTGCTCAGCATCAGCTGTTTGTTATCAATTCTCCCCTGAATCAATACGTTATTCGCTGGAATATTGTCCAATGCAAGCCTGTCGGCACTCATTTGGAACTGCGCATTGCTTCCCAGAACCGCATTTTGGCTCGGCTGCCACGGTGAAATACCGGCATTGACGTTTTTACCATCAACCTTCCACTGCTCGATATCGCCGGTAAGTGCAATATTATTCAGTTGCAGTGTATTAGCCTGCAGCGGCAGATTAAGCGGTTTTGGCGAAAGGTTCAGCGAACCATTGACCAGCACCACGCGGTCAAAGAAGTGCGGCTGTGTGATTTGACGCCAACTGAGATCGAAATCAACTTCCGCGGCGTTGAGCACGTCAGGCTGATTCTTTTCGGCGAACTTCACGCCGGATAGCGTGATACGTGAAGGTGCCGACCACGAGTGGTCAATTTCATCTATCGAAAGGCGGTATTCACTGTTACCGCTTATCCAACGGCTTAGCTGACCCGCGGCCCAGCGTGTTTGTAGCAAAACGTACAGTATGACGATTGCCAGAGCCAACAACAGCACTATTGTCAGCAGCAATTTACCGATAAATTTCATCGTCTGGGTCCGTATCCGTTGGGGAAATGTACACCTGTTTATGCCGTAATCAGCAATCTTTCTCAATAGGTTAACATGTTACAGGCAAAAAAAACGGCGGGAGGGATAACCCTTCCGCCGTCATAGCGCGTTCATTTAGCCAGCGGATAACAGGTTAGGGTTCACGCGGGAAAATCAGATTCAGCACGATAGCGGTGATGCCGCCCGCCGCAATGCCCGAAGACAGCAGGGTCTTCAGCCAGTCAGGGGCAAATTGCAGGATAAGCGGCTGCTGGGAAACGCCCATGCCGACGGCCAGAGACAGCGCCATTATCATGATTGCACGACGGTTAAGACGTTCTCTCGACACGATACGTACGCCGGATGCCGCGATAGTGCCGAACATTACGATGGTCGCGCCGCCGAGAACCGGCTCAGGAATGTGTTGCACAAAGCCCGCCACGGCCGGGAACAGACCGAGGACGATAAGCATCAGTGCGACCACGAAACCAACATAGCGGCTCGCTACACCGGTCAACTGGATAACGCCGTTGTTCTGACCAAAGCAGGAGTTCGGGAAGGTATTGAACACCGCCGACAGCATGGAGTTCAGGCCATTCGCCAGCACGCCACCCTTGATGCGTTTCATGTAAATCGGGCCGGTTACCGGCTGTTCTGAGACGTCTGAGGTCGCCGTGATATCACCGATAGTTTCCAGCGAGGTCACCATAAAGATCAGCATCAGCGGAATAAGCAGGTTCCAGTCGAAACCCAGGCCGTAATAAAGCGGCGTTGGAATAGTGATCAGATGGCCTGACTCTGCCGGTGCAGTGGCGGGTAACATATCCATGCCCCAGGCGGCCAGATAGCCGACGGCCATCGCAATCACCAGCGACGCAACGCGCAGATACGGGTTACGTTGACGATTGAGCAGAATAATGACCACCAGAACCACGGCGGCCAGAATCAGATTTTTCGGCGAACCAAAGGTATGGTTACTCATCGCGGCATAGCCACCGCCAATGGAGGTCAATCCGACCTGAATAAGCGAAAGCCCAATGATCATCACCACAATACCCGATACCAGCGGGGTGATAATACGGCGCGCCAGATGCAATACGCGAGACAGCAAAATTTCGGTGCAGGAGGCGACCATCAGGGTGCCAAACAGGGCTGCCATCATGGTTGGAACGGTGGCGCCGCCGTTCTTCAGCACCATGCCGCCCATAATCAGCGGAGAAACGAAGTTAAAGCTGGTGCCCTGAATCGACAGCAGGCCTGAACCAATCGGTCCCCAGGTTTTAATTTGCAGAATCGACGCCAGACCGGAGGCAAACAGCGACATGCTGATAATGTGCTGCGTGTCTTGTGCGGGCAGACCCAGAGCCTGGCAGATAAGCAGTGCCGGAGTAATAACCGCCACGAACATGGCCAGCAAATGCTGACAGGCCGCAAACAGCGTTTGTGGCAAAGGTGGGCGGTCTTCTAACCGATAAATTAGTTCACTGCTGCGTGTCGTTTCCGACGCCGAATGCTGAGCGTTTGGCCCGGCAGATTCTGTTGTCACTGGTGGCATCCCCATTAAGCCGAAAGCGGGCATTTTTCATGATATTGAGCTCAAAAGCAATCGTTTGCCAACGGCATTTATGAGGGATAATGCCGCTTAGAGCAGCATTTCTGAGCTTTGAGAAGCCATAGGCGGGAGGATCCGTCTTTCTGCAGCAGAATCAGGCGTTGGTGTAGCGAACGCGCTCTGGTAACCAGCGTTCAATCAACGCCCGTGCGTGCTCGGGATATTGCTGCTGTAAATGTCGCGCGATGCGTTGTACCTCGGGGATCATTGCCTGGTCACGCAGTAAATCCGCAACTTTAAACTCGGCGCTGCCCGTCTGGCGTGTCCCTAATAGCTCACCCGGACCTCGAATTTCGAGATCCTGCTGGGCGATAACAAAGCCGTCATTGCTGTCGCGAAGCACCTGTAAACGCTTCTGCGCCGTTTTGCTTAGCGGGGTTTTGTAGAGCAGCACGCAGTGGGAAGCGATAGCGCCTCGGCCAACGCGCCCGCGCAGCTGGTGCAGCTGTGCAAGACCCAGACGCTCTGGGTTTTCGATAATCATCAGGCTGGCATTAGGGACATCGACGCCGACCTCTATCACCGTCGTCGCGACCAGCAGCTGGATCTCGCCCTGTTTGAAGGCTTGCATCACCGCCTGTTTTTCCTGCGCCTTCATTCGGCCATGCACCAAACCAATTTTCAGCTCGGGCAGCGCGATTTTCAGTCCTTCCCAGGTGGCTTCGGCGGCCTGTGCCTCAAGCATTTCTGATTCTTCAATCAGCGTACAGACCCAATAGGCTTGACGGTTCTCTTCCATGCAGGCGCTTTTCACCCGCTGGATAATATCGTTACGGCGGGTATCAGGGATAGCGACGGTGGTGACCGGTGTGCGACCCGGCGGAAGTTCGTCGATAACCGAGGTATCGAGATCGGCATAGGCGGTCATCGCCAGCGTGCGCGGAATAGGAGTGGCGGTCATAATCAGCTGGTGCGGATGGAAACCCTGCTGTTTGCCCTTTTCCCACAGAGCCAGTCGCTGGTGAACGCCAAAACGGTGCTGTTCGTCGATAATGACCAGCGCCAGCGCCGAAAATTGGATTTGTTCCTGGAAGATGGCGTGCGTTCCGACCACCATCGAGACCTGTCCGTTGGCAATCGCCTCCTGTTGGGCAATACGCGCCTTACCTTTCTGTTTACCGGCTAGCCAGCCAACCTGAATACCCAGCGGTTCAAACCATTGACGGAAATTATTGGCGTGTTGCTCCGCCAGCAGCTCGGTCGGTGCCATCAGACCGACCTGTTTCCCCTGCGCAATAGCACAGAGCGCGGCGAGTGCGGCAACCAGCGTTTTACCAGAGCCAACGTCACCCTGCACCAACCGCATCATCGGATACCCCTGCGCGAGATCTTTCTCAATCTCGGCGACGACGCGATTTTGCGCCCCTGTCGGACTAAACGACAACGAGGCGAGGAAGGCGTTCATCAGGCGATGGTCTTTGACCAGCGGCAGCGCCTTGTAGCTCTGGGTTCCAGCTCTTACCGCCAGCATGCTGAGATTATGCGCCAGTAACTCTTCCATAATCAGACGACGCTGCGCCGGATGCTGGCCTTTCTCAAGGTCGGCCAGCTGCATGTCCGGCGGCGGACGATGCAGAAGATGCAGCGCCTGCGACAGTGGCAACAGTGTGCGGCTGAGTTCCTGCGGCAGGAGCTCGGCGATAGGCTGGGTGTCGAGCAGCGAAAGCGCTTGGTTTGTCAGCTTGCGCAGCGTGGCCTGGCGTATACCTTCGGTCGTCGGATAGACCGGTGTCAGCGATTCTTGTAACACAACCTCGCTGTTTTCACCCTGCACGCGATATTCCGGATGAATGATTTCAGCGCCGTGCGTGCCGCGTTTGATTTCGCCATAGGCGGTAACTCGCCGACCCGGCGCCAGACTGTTTTTCATTGCGGCGTTGAAATTGAAGAAACGCAGTGTCAGCAGTCCGGTGCCGTCGCTGATTTGGCAGGTCAGCATGCGTCGACGACCAAAACTGATATCTGTGCGCAGGACTTCGCCTTCAACGGTGGCATAAATCGCGGGGAGTAAATCATTGATTGCGTAAAGACGGGTACGGTCCTCATAGCGCAGAGGCAAATGAAGCAGTAAATCCTGAATCGTTTCGAGGCCGATTTTTGCGAGCTTTTCTGCCTGACTTGCGCCAACGCCGGTCAGTGACGTAAGCGGAACGGCATCCAGCAGGCGGCCCTTCATCTGGAAACCGTCATTTGCATCGCGGCCCACCACTCGTCATCGGCGACAATATTGCCGGTGTCATCGATAAGCGGGCGCGGCAGTTTCTTGCGCTGAGCGACGTTGGCCAGCACCGGATAACCCCCTTCGAACAGCAGGCGCTGCTGCTCTTTTTCTTTCAACAGGCTGGTCGTTCGGGAATACATGCCGGCATTTTGGCGCTGACGCTGCGCTTCATAAAGGATAAGCGCAGAAGCGACGGAAACGTTCAGCGACTGAACCATGCCGACCATCGGAATAATGATGTCGCTGTCGGCGAGCGCTAGCGCTTCGGGCGTGATGCCGGTCTTTTCCTGGCCGAGCAGAATGCAGGTTGGGCGGGTATAGTCGATAGCGCGGAAATCTACTGCTTTTTCAGAGAGATTGGTCGCCAGAACCTGCATCCCCATTGCCTTCATTTTAGCAACGGCTTCCTGAATCGTTTTATGTGTTTTAACCTGAACCCAACTATTTGCGCCGGCAGCAAAGGAACCCTGGGTGCGCATTTTACTGGTCGGCCATACGGCGTGAACTTCATTGACGCCGACCGCATCAGCGGTACGGATCACTGCCGAAACGTTGTGCGGCTTGTGCACCTGCTCCATGCAGACGGTCAGGTCAGGCTGGCGCGCCGCCAGCATTTCGCAAATGCGCGCATAACGTTCAGGAGTCATCAGTCTAGTTTCTATTACGGGTGACTTTAATCACGTCCGGCATGATACGAATCTTACGCATGATGTTTGCCAGATGGACGCGATCGCGGGTGCTCAGGCGAATGAACGCGCTGTAGACGCGACCGTCTTTCTCTTCGCTGCTCAGGCTCTGAATATTCGACTGCGCGGCGTTAATCGCGGCGGTCAGGTTCGCCAGTCCGCCCTGATGGTTGAACATATCAACCTTAATCTCGGCGATAAATTCCTGCTCGGTTTCCTGGTCATCCCATTCTACCGCCATGAATTTCTCAGGCTCTTTCTGGTAGCCACGGATGTTGCGGCAGGACTCATGGTGTACTACCAGACCCTTACCCGGACTCACGTGGGCAATGATCGGGTCACCAGGAATAGGGCGGCAGCATTTTGCGAAGGTGATCAATACGCCGTCTGCGCCTTTAATTGGCAGATTGCGCGAGCCAGAGGTCGCCATGGAAGACTGGTCGCCCATCAGGTTCTTGGCCACCACCAGACTCATGGCGTTGCCTAAACCGATTTCGGCCAACAGATCATCCATCGCACTGAGCTTCATGCGCTCAAGCTCTTTCTTGATGTTTTCTGGCGGAATGTCGCTCAGCTTGCGTCCACTTCCCAGCGCATGATTCAACAGGCGGCGACCCAGAGAGACTGAATCGTCACGCTTGAGGTTTTTTAGCATCTGGCGAATTTTCGCACGCGCTCTCGAGCTGACCACGAAGTTCAACCATGCTGCATTCGGACGCGCGCCCGGTGCGGTGATTATCTCGATAGTCTGGCCGCTGGTCAGCGGTTGTGAAAGCGGGTAAGGCTGGCGGTCGACACGCGCACCCACGCAGGCGTGACCGATGTCGGTATGCACGGCGTAGGCGAAGTCGACGGGCGTTGCGCCGGCAGGCAGCTCAACGATGCGGCCTTCCGGTGTAAAGACGTAGATTTCATCTGGGAAGAGGTCGGATTTAACGCTCTCGATGAATTCAAAGGAGTTACCCGCACTCTGCTGAAGCTCGAGCAGGCTCTGCAACCAGCGCTGTGCGCGGATTTGCGCCGTGGTGCCGGTACTTTCACCGTTCTCTTTATAAGCCCAGTGTGCCGCCACACCCATCTCTGCCATCTGGTCCATATCTTCAGTACGGATCTGAACCTCAACCGGAACTCCGTGAGGGCCGATGAGCGAAGTATGCAGAGACTGATAGCCGTTGGCTTTGGGAATGGCGATGTAATCTTTGACGCGACCTGGACGCGGCTTGTAAAGGCTGTGCGCCTGACCAAGAACGCGATAGCAGGTATCAAGCTCTTTTACGATGACTCTGAAGGCATAAATATCCATGATTGAATGGAAACGCTGCTCTTTCAGGTGCATCTTGAGGTAAATCGAGTACAGGTGCTTTTCACGCCCGCTAACCCGGCATTGAATACCGGCTTCGGTCAGACGTCCCTCAATCTCGGAGAGGATTTTCTGAATCATCTCTTTACGGTTACCGCGTGCGGCTTTCACCACTTCTTTGATTACGCGATAGCGATTAGGGTAAAGCGCCTCAAAACCCAGCTCTTCGAGCTCGGTTTTAAGGTGGTGTATACCCAGCCTGTGCGCCAGCGGACTGTAAATTTCCAGCGTTTCACGAGCAATGCGGCGACGTTTATCGGGGCGAAGAGAGCCCAGCGTGCGCATATTGTGGGTACGGTCAGCCAGTTTGATCAAAATGACGCGGATGTCTTGCACCATCGCCATAATCATCTTGCGGAAGTTCTCCGCTTGGGCTTCTTTTTTGTCGCGGAATTTCAGCTTGTCGAGCTTTGAAACACCTTCAACCAGTTCGGCAACACTTTTACCAAACAACTGTTCCATATCCTGGTAGGTTGCGGGTGTGTCTTCGATGACGTCGTGCAAAAGCGCCGCCATCAACGTTTCATGGTCGAGTCTCATCTCAGCTAAAATACAGGCCACGGCTACCGGGTGAGTAATATACGGCTCACCGCTCGAGCGTGTCTGACCCTCGTGCGCGTCCCGCGCGACGAGGTATGCCTGCACGAGGCGCTTTATCTGGTCCTCTGGCAGGTATTTTTGAATCAGCTGATTCAGGCTTTCAAAGATGTACAAGGCTAGACCCGCTGATTAACTTGGACGACGGCCTTCGGCGATAGCAGTAACCGCTTGAATCTCAGTGGCTTCTTGCTCTTTTTGCTCTTGGCGATCGCGAGCGTCGAGGATCTGATTAGTGATCAGACCTTCTTCGATTTCACGCAGAGCAATAACGGTGAATTTGTCGTTTTCTTCAGCGACCAGTGGATCTTTACCACCAGATTGCAGCTGGCGTGCGCGACGAGCAGCCACCAACACCAGGTCAAAACGGTTACCAATTTTCTCTACAGCGTCTTGAACAGTTACGCGTGCCATATATGTGCTACTCCACAGGGTGACGAAAGACTGGGCATAATACTGAAAGTGTCTTCAGTCTGCCAATAGTTTGGTGATTAATCCGTCATGACGGAGCTTTTGACGGCTCAGACGAAGACGTTCTGCACGAATAATGGTTTTGAGGTCGGATAACGCCAAATCAAAATCATCATTCACAATTAAATAGTCGTACTCGGCGTAGTGAGTCATTTCGGCTACGGCCTGCGCCATACGCTTGGCGATGACTTCTTCGCTGTCCTGACCACGGCCACGCAGGCGGCGGTCCAGCTCGTCTTTTGACGGAGGCAGAACAAAAATGCTGCGCGCCTGAGGCATACGCTGGCGAATTTGCTGCGCACCCTGCCAGTCGATATCTAAAAATACATCAACGCCAGAAGCTAAAACCTGCTCAATGGCTTTGCGCGAGGTGCCGTAATAATTACCGAACACTTCCGCATGTTCTAAAAAGTCGTCGTGCGCAATCATCTCGCAGAATTCGTCTTTAGAAACGAAATAATAATGCTCGCCGTGTTTCTCACCAGGCCTGACTTGGCGCGTCGTATGAGAAATAGAGACCTGCGTATCGTAGAGCGGTTGAGTTTTTAGGTAAGCCTGAATCAGGCTTGATTTACCTGCTCCACTGGGGGCGGAGACAATATATAGCGTGCCTTGAACCATGTTGACGTTTCAGCTGATTGGGTTGAAAAGAAAATACAGAAGAGTGATCTTCGGCACAGTATACACGTTCACCGCTTTTGGTGCAGCGTTACAGTACATTTCAGCGCAAGTAATCCTAATAAAATAGCCCGAAGTGACTCTTTTGCGAGGCTTATTCCATTAAATAAGCGCAATCATGTACACCGAATAAAAGTTTCCGCAACGCCTCTCAGCCCAACTTATTACTGTTAGTCATTCCCGCCAAATGAGCATTGAATAAGCGCAACAAGGAGAGTTCTTATGCGCTTATTTTGGTTTATTGCTTTGATTTTTTGCTCATTTATTGCGGCCACCGCCGCAGCTACCTCGACACCGATTTGTCCGCCCTGGTCGCAGGGGCGACTAGAAAATGAGATTGCCAGACTCTCTTCTCGGCTTGAAAGCTGGGACGTCGAATACCATCAGCAGGGTAAAAGCTCCATCGATGACGGCATATACGATAATTTGCGCGACAAACAGCGTTTTTGGCTGACCTGTGCAGATAAGCCCGTCACCGAGCCCGTATTGCGATCGGGAAAAGGTGCGTTGAAGCATCCGGTTGCCCATACCGGCCTGAAAAAGCTGGCGACCCGAGCCGATGTTGCGAGATGGATGAAAGACAAAAAGTCGCTGTGGGTGCAGCCCAAAATCGACGGTGTAGCGGTAACACTAATCTACAAAGCTGGGCAGCTGGCCGCTATGCTCAGCCGGGGTGATGGTCAGTCCGGGCAAAACTGGACTGAGAAGGCGCTGAATATACGCGCAATTCCGCAGCAGATTGGCAACAAATCCGACGTCGTCGTGCTACAGGGGGAGTTGTTCCTCATGATGAACGATCACCAACAAAATAAGCAGGGCGGCCTTAATGCCCGAGCTAAGGTCGCGGGCGCGATGATGCGTCGCACAACTCCTGCTATTTTGCAGCAAATTGGTATTTTTATCTGGGAATGGCCCGACGGCCCCGTAGTGATGGCAACGCGTCTGGAGCAGCTCAAACAGATGGGCTTCCCTCTCACTGCCGATTTTACCCAACCCGTCACTACCGTCTCGCAGGTGAGCCAATGGCGCGATGACTGGTATCAGCATCCACTGCCTTTTGTCACCGACGGCGTGGTGGTGCGTGAGGCGTCGGAACCTGAAGGTCGCTACTGGCGTAATCGTCCTGCTAACTGGGCCGTTGCCTGGAAATATCCGGCGATACGTAAACTCACTGACGTCATCGGTATTGAGTATTCGGTCGGCAGGAGTGGTAAACGCGCGGTGGTGCTACAACTGCAGCCCGTGACTATCGATGACAAGCAGGTCTCCCGAGTTAGCCTGGGGTCTCCCCAGAGGCTGAAAGACTGGGATATTGTTATTGGTGATCGGGTGTCTGTCAGTCTTGCAGGACGAGGTATTCCCCGTCTTGACGAGGTGGTATGGCGGGTCGTGATGCGAGAGCAAACCCGTGAGTCGGATGAGGGGGAAATATTCGATTCCTTCACCTGCTTTCAGCCCACAGGGCGCTGCCGTGAACAGTTCTTGTCGCGTCTCGTCTGGCTCAGTGGTCCTCAGGGCTTAGGGATAAAAGGCCTCGGAAGAGAGACGTGGAGAAAACTGCTTGATGCCCAGCAGATTCCCACCTTAATAAGCGGGCTCTTTCTGGGCGAAAAGGAGCTTAAAGCTTTACCGGGGATCGGCGAGAAACGGGCGCAGAAACTTTATGCTCAAATACAGCTGTCGCGCCAGAAAAGTTTCCGACAGTGGATTACCGCACTGGGGTTTCCCACGGCAGGACTTGGCATGACGGAAAAGAAGAGTTGGCGGCAGCTGAGAGAGATGACGTTGGAGCAGTGGCAGGCTGGCCAGGGGATTGGGCCTAAAGGCGCCGCGCAGATACAGCGTTTTTTGCAACACCCCAAGGTGGTCGAAATTATCGAAAGATTACAGCATGAAAGGCTGCCGGCTTTTTATCAGGCCGACAGCGATGACAGATATTCGGTTAATGATCCGAATCAGGATAGTTGAAGACGGGAAGACCGAGTTTGAAGCGCAGCGCCAGCAGTCGAGCAATAAAGCCTGCCAGCAGGGTGACGATAACCACCAGATTCTGCGGCACAGAGAAATATTGCAGGATGATATACAGCCAAGCCGAGGCGAAGGAGATACCGCCATAAATCTCTTTCTGGAACACCAAAGGAATTTGATTGCACAGCATGTCACGCAATACGCCGCCAAATACGCCGGTAATCACGGCTGAAATCGAGGCAATCAATGGGCCGTGTCCGGTATCGAGCGCAATTTGGGTGCCAATGATCGAGAACACCACTAATCCCAGTGCATCAAGCACCAGAAATAGCTTACGCAGGTGCTTCATCAGAGGAGCCAACCAAGTAGTAACAATGGCTGCTGCGGCTACGATTAGCACATATTGCGGGTGCTTCACCCAGCCCAGCGGATAGTGGCCTAGCACCATATCTCGGATGGTACCGCCGCCAATGGCCGTCGCGCAGGCTATAATGATGACACCAAAGACGTCCATTTTACGGCGGCCAGCCGCGAGTGCGCCGGTCATGGCTTCAGCAGTAATACCAATAATATAAAGAACAGTGAGCAACATACGTTTCGCCAGTCGACAAGATAGAGAAATTTCCTCACTATAGGGTAATAAGCTTTGCCGCGCGTCTCGACTGAGTTTTTCTTCTGAATCCCCAATCGGATTACCTTAACTAATCTGAGTAAAGCATTTATTCCCCTACTGATTGCATTCAGCCGAAATTAAAAAACAAGTTCACATTACTTTAATTTTATATTTTTACGCATTGTCCATTTTATCGTCTAGGCTATTTTTACTTCACTAAACAAATTAGCTCTATCTTAAAGGTGACGAATGTGTATATTTGTCACCTGTTAACCTAAGCTATAGCTATAGCTTTTCTATTTGCTGGAGAGCTACATGAAACCTGAAATCCCGGTTGTATTGCCACATCGTGGACCTGCATTGCACGAGCGACGTGAGCAGATTATCCGGGCTGCGCTGGACCATTTTCGTCACTACGGTTATTCCAAAACCTCAGTGGCTGACCTGGCAAAAGCTATCGGTGTTTCAAGCGCTTATGTGTACAAGTTTTTTGAGTCTAAGCAGGCGATTGGTGAGGCGGTGTGCATGCACAGCCTGGGGCAGATCGATGATGCATTGCGCGAGATTGTGCACACCAACCAAAGCGCATCTGACAAGCTAAAAGAATTATTTTCGTCGCTGCTAAGCAAAAGCCTGGCGCTGTTTTTTGAAGAGCGGAGGCTGCATGACATTGCGGCTGTCGCGGCGACGAATCACTGGAGTTCAGCGAACAATCATCGCGCTGCTCTATATAGCATGCTGAAACAGATCATCGTTGAAGGTCGTGAGAAGGGTGAGTTTGAGTCTGACACGCCGCTTGATGAGGTGTGTATGGCCATCGCAGGTGTGATGACGCCATTCTCCCATCCCTTGATGCTTGAGGAAAAGACGCCAGAGCAGCTTGAAGAGCGCGTGCTGGTTATAACGAATTTGGTTTTACGCAGTCTGGCAAAATGACCCGGCTGTAAAAAGGTGTGTTGTTCACACCTCAATTATACGGACTGATCCACAGAGGAATTTTTATGTCTCATCGTCGTGTAGTCATTACGGGCATGGGGGCGGTGAGCCCGCTCGGTTGTGATATCGAAACTATTTGGAAACGACTGTTAGCCGGTCAGTCTGGTATTCGCGTTCTGCCAGAAGAAATCGTTGAAACCCTGACCGTTAAAGTGGGCGGTCAGGTGCAAACTCTTGAGCAGGATCCCGAGTCAGGTTTTGACGCGGACCAGTACGTATTGCCTAAAGATCAGAAGAAAATGGACCGTTTCATTCTCTTCGCCATGGCTGCTGCTGAGCAGGCGATTACCGAGTCAGGCTGGAAAGCAGAGACCGCAGAACAGCAGGAACGCTCTGCGACGGTGATTGGCTCTGGTATCGGCGGTTTCCCGGCCATTGCCAATGCAGTACGCACCAACGACACTCGTGGTCCTAAGCGCCTGTCTCCATTCACCATTCCTTCATTTCTGGTGAACCTGGCTGCCGGTCAGGTTTCCATCAAGCACCAGTTCAAAGGCCCAATCGGTGCCCCGGTGACAGCCTGTGCGGCTGGCGTTCAGGCTATCGGCGATGCGGTGCGTTTGATTCGCAACGACGAAGCTGACATTGCGCTGTGTGGCGGTGCGGAAGCGACTATTGATACCGTCACCATCGGCAGCTTTGCAGCGGCGAAAGCCATGTCGGTCGGTCATGAAGACAATCCAGCGTCTGCCTCACGTCCATTCGATAGCGCACGCGACGGCTTCGTCATGGGCGAAGGCGCAGGCATGCTAGTGATTGAAGAGCTGGAACATGCGCTGGCACGCGGTGCTAAACCATTGGCCGAGATCGTTGGTTACGGCACCAGCGGCGACGCATACCACATGACCTCCGGTGCAGAAGACGGCAACGGCGCAGGTCGTGCAATGAAAATTGCTCTGCGTCAGGGTGGCATCAAGCCTGAGCAGGTTCAGCACCTTAACGCCCACGCGACCTCTACGCCGGTCGGCGACCTCGGCGAAATCAACGCGATTAAAAACCTTTTCGGTACCGACGACAAGCTGGCCATCACCTCGACCAAGTCAGCAACGGGTCACCTTTTGGGTGCGGCTGGCGGTCTTGAGACTATCTTTACCGCGTTGGCCGTGCGTGACCAAATCGTGCCACCGACGCTGAATCTGGATAACAAAGATCCAGCGGCCGAGGGTTTAAACATCGTTGGCAACAAAGCACAGCCGCATGAAATCACCTATGCGCTGTCTAATGGTTTCGGTTTCGGTGGCGTTAACGCCTGCGTCTTGTTGAAGCGCTGGGAAGACTAAGTCTCTCCCAATTCAATGATAAAGCCCGTTAATCCGGGCTTTTTTTATGCGGTATTAGAGTCCGTCTGGACGCGGGATTTCGTAATACTGGCCCGATGGGTCACGCTTGTAATAGTGCCCTTGGCTGACGTAGAAACGCTCACCGTGGAAATCAACCGGAGAAAGGTCCGGCGGCGCAGAGTCATACTCTTCTTCTTCCTGCGGCGGAGATGGGGGCGGCGCATCATCCTGCGGTGGTGCATTAACTTCGACGTAATTATCACCTTGTTTCTGATAATAATTTCCGTTTAAAGCCCAATAGGTCAACCCACCAATCACCACGGCGACTGCGGCATCAGGCAAAATGTTGAAACCTGGCCCGCCGGGACCCCCACCGCCGTGTGCCAACGCCAACGTAGGTGAAAGCAGGCTCAGGGTTAATAGTGATGCAGCAAGCTTTTTCATTTCATTCCCCTCAGGGGTCAAACTTCAGACTGATACAAACTTCTTCCGACTGATATAAGGTCTAAACCCCCCGGCGTCAATCAATCTTCAACCCATTTTCACAAGCAGTTACAACTGCCTACGCTAATCTCACAGCGCTGCGCCAGGCTGACAGAGATTAACGGAGTGTGAACGGGACACAAGAGGACATTTAACCGCAAAAAAGCCCGCAAATCGCGGGCTTTTGGGGCTTTACCTTTCAGCTGCGAAGCCTAAAAGATTACTCGATATTCTGAATCTGTTCTCGCATCTGCTCGATAAGCACCTTCAGCTCGATGGCTGAGGTGGTCACGTCAGAATTAATAGATTTGGACGCCAAGGTATTCGACTCGCGGTTGAACTCCTGCATCATGAAGTCTAGACGGCGGCCAACGGCTTCCTCTTTCTTGAGGATTTTATGCGTTTCTTTAACGTGAGCCTCGAGACGATCGAGCTCTTCGGCAACGTCAACACGCTGCGCCATCAGCACCAGTTCCTGCTCCAGACGGTTGTTTTCAAGCTGAACCTGCGCGTCTTCCAGTTTGCTGACCAGACGTTCGCGCTGCCACAGTAAGACGTTTGGCATCTGGGCGCGGACCTTCACCACTTCGGCACTCACGCCATCAAGGCGTTGCTCAATCAGGGTCTTCAGTGACGCACCTTCGCTTTCACGGGCCAGAATAAAGTCGTCCAGCGCGCGGTCCAGCGCAACCAGCAGCTCATTGCTGATAGCATCCAAATCTTGCTCTTCGGCAACCATCACGCCCGGCCAGCGGAGCACGTCCAGCGGATTAATCTCGCCTTCATCGCTCTGCATCTTGACCCATTGCGCGGCTTCAACCAGCTGTTTAGCCAGCTTTTCGTTGAGCTGCAGGGTGCCCTGCGCGCTAGGGTCGAGGTCGAAACGAAGGTTGCATTCCACCTTGCCACGCGTCAGACGGGCGCGAATGCGTTCACGAATAACCGGCTCCAGACTGCGAAACTGCTCGGGCAGACGGATATAGGTTTCAAGATAACGCTGGTTAACGGAGCGAAGTTCCCACGCTGCGCTTCCCCAGTTACCCTTGATTTCACGTCGGGCATAAGCGGTCATACTACGGATCATGTCTGTGTACCTGTTAATGTAAAGATGCAAGGATTATAGCCTCGCTGCACCCGTCATGATAGGCATTACCTCACGAAGCCCGTATAATGCGCAGCCATCTATGATTTGCGAGCCGGAGAATTACCCCATGCGTCCAGCAGGCCGAAATGCACAACAAGTGCGCCCACTTACCCTGACCAGAAACTACACAAAACACGCTGAAGGTTCTGTTTTGGTTGAATTTGGTGACACCAAAGTCCTTTGCACCGCGACTGTTGAAGAAGGGGTTCCTCGCTTTCTGAAAGGTCAGGGACAAGGTTGGATCACCGCCGAATACGGCATGCTTCCGCGTTCTACCCACAGCCGTAACCCGCGTGAAGCGGCGAAAGGCAAACAGGGTGGCCGTACTCTGGAGATTCAACGTCTGATTGCCCGCTCTCTGCGTGCGGCGGTTGATCTGAAAAAACTCGGTGAGTTCACCATCACGCTGGACTGCGACGTCCTGCAGGCTGACGGGGGTACGCGTACTGCTTCAATCTCAGGTGCCTGTGTTGCACTGGCCGATGCCTTAAACGCACTGGTCGCCGCGGGCAAACTCAAAGCTAACCCGATGAAAGGTTTAGTGGCTGCGGTTTCCGTTGGTATCGTAAACGGTGAAGCGCTGTGCGACCTGGAATACGTTGAAGACTCCGCCGCTGAAACCGATATGAACGTGGTGATGATGGAAGACGGTCGTATGATCGAAGTCCAGGGCACCGCAGAAGGCGAGCCGTTCAGCCACGAAGAGTTGCTGAGCTTGCTGACCCTCGCTCGAGGGGGTATCGATACTATCTTCCAGGCGCAGAAGGCGGTTCTGGGAGAGTAATTATTTAAGGCGACTTTATTTTTAAGTCGCCTTTTTTGTATATGGCCCTCAGGCCAGTAAGAAGATTAAAGAACACGAGGAAAAGCACCTATGAAAGCCTACCAGCGCGAGTTTATTGAGTTTGCACTGAACAAGCAGGTTTTGAAATTCGGCGAATTTACCCTGAAGTCTGGCCGTATCAGCCCCTACTTTTTTAACGCAGGCCTGTTTAACACCGGTCGCGACCTGGCTTTGCTCGGCCGTTTCTACGCCGAAGCCCTGATTGATTCAGGCATCGACTTCGATCTGGTGTTTGGCCCGGCTTATAAAGGCATTCCTATCGCGACCACCACCGTTGTGGCGTTGGCCGAGCAGCATGAGCGCGACGTGCCTTACTGCTTTAACCGCAAGGAAGCAAAAGACCACGGCGAAGGCGGCACGTTGGTAGGCAGCCCATTGCAGGGTAAAGTCATGTTGGTAGATGACGTGATAACCGCCGGTACGGCAATCCGTGAATCGATGGAAATTATCAACGCGAACAATGCATCTCTGGCCGGTGTGCTTATTTCTCTGGACCGTCAGGAACGCGGCCGTGCCGATATTTCGGCTATTCAGGAAGTTGAACGCGACTACGGCTGCAAAGTGATTTCTATCATCACGCTGGCTGATCTGATTGATTATCTGGAAGAGAAGGCGGAGATGGCTGACCATCTGGCAGCGGTTCGCGCTTATCGCCAGCAGTACGGCATCTAATTGCGTCTGAAAAGGATGCAAAAGAAAAGGGCCAATGGCCCTTTTTTGCTTTATGTCTGTGACGTTGAGGCTATACCAGCTGCGCGGCAATCAGCGGCCAGCGGGTGTCGAAGTCCTGCGTCGGGCGATATTTGAATTCCGAACGGACAAAACGCGACAGCAGCCCTTCACAAAATGCCAACAGCTGGCTGGCGAGCAGCGTTTCGTCGGTGCTGAATCCGCTACCTTCGCGCATTTTCTTTTCGCGTAAGACCTGACGTAGCTGAACTTCAATACGCTCAAAAAGCTGATTAATGCGTCCCTGCAAGCGGTCTTGTTCAAACATTAACGCATGCCCGGTCATAATACGGGTCAGGCCCGGATTACGTTCAGCAAAACCCAGTATCAGCAGAAGAATGAGACGAAGCCTATTTAGGGTCTCTTTCTCATCCTGCAGGATAAGGTTGATTCGGGTGATCAAACTGTCTTCAATAAACTCGATCAGACTGTCAAACATCCGCGTTTTGCTAGGAAAATGGCGATAAAGTGCAGCCTCGGAAACGCCGACGTTGGCGGCAAGCTTGGCCGTAGTAATACGCTGGCTGCCATCGCTGGACTGAAGCATTTGTGCTAACGCCTGCAAAATCTCCTCGCGCCGGTTCCTTTTAGTATTTTCTTTTTCTGCCATGTCTGAATAGACCCTTGCTAAAAACGGCTCAAATATATTAAAAACCGAACAATTGCCGCGTAATCGAGAGATTTCGCGGCTTATTGAACCTTGGTCTTTCGCGCAGCAACGGGCGATGCCCTGCTATTCAAAAGCGGTGGGGTATCATTGATTTTTTATTGTATCGGTTTGATATAAATAAGGATCTGTTCAATATCCTGCGGCCCTGCACCGCGATGTTGAACAGATTCTTACTGGCGTCCTGAGTGACCAAAGCCACCTTCGCCGCGTTCGCTGCTGGTAAAGTCTTCAACCAGATTAAATTCAGCCTGCACAACAGGAACGAATACCATCTGGGCAATGCGCTCGCCTGGCTCAATGGTAAAAGTGGTTTGACCGCGGTTCCAGACTGACACCATCAGTTGCCCCTGATAATCGGAGTCGATGAGGCCAACCAGGTTACCCAATACCACACCGTGCTTATGGCCCAGACCAGAGCGTGGGAGGATAACTGCAGCCAGATTGGCATCGCCGATGTGAATGGCAAGGCCGGTAGACAGCAGGGTGGTTTCGCCCGGACGCAGTTCAACTGCGGTATCCAATACGGCGCGTAAATCTAAGCCTGCAGAACCCGGTGTGGCATAAGTCGGTAAAGGAAATTCCTTACCAATGCGCGAATCAAGGATCTTAATGTCGATTTTTTTCATCATAACGGCTGACAATCTCGTTTAGTAAAGCCTGGCCAAGCTGCTGTTTATCGCTGAGAGGTAAACGCAGATTTCCATTTTGCCAAAAAAGATGCAAAGCATTGGTATTGCTATTAAAACCATGCCCGGCAAGTGATACATCATTTGCGCAAATCAGGTCGAGATTCTTCCTGATTCGTTTCTGTTGGGCGTATTCTTCCACATTCTGGGTTTCGGCGGCAAACCCAACAACATACGGCCGATGTTCTTTCATGGCTGCAACCCCGGCGACAATATCAGGGTTCTTGATCATTTTCAGAGTGATTTCATCACCCTGTTTTTTAATTTTTTCATCGGCAATCGCCATAGCACGATAGTCTGCCACCGCCGCGCAGGAGATAAAAATATGCTGTGAGGCGACGCTATTGTTGACCGCAGCCTGCATTTCGAGCGCCGTGGTGACGTCGGTTCTTTCAACGTTTGCGGGCGTTGGGAGCGTGACTGGACCGCTAATGAGCGTCACCTGAGCACCACGCTTGGCGGCGGCCTCTGCGATGGCAAAACCCATTTTCCCAGAGCTGTGGTTGCTAATATAGCGGACTGGGTCCAGCGCTTCCCGGGTGGGACCTGCGGTGACCATAATCTTAAGATGCTGCAGGTCATGGCGTGGCGCAAAATGCTCACCTGCCATCGCGACAATCACCATGGGATCGAGCATGCGGCCCGGGCCTACGTCACCGCAGGCCTGGCTGCCTTCATCGGGACCCCAGACAAGCGTGCCACGTGCCACAAGCTGTTGCAGGTTTTCCTGCGTGATGGCCGCGCGATACATTTGCTGGTTCATTGCTGGAACCACTGCGACCGGCGCAGCCGTGGCCAGGCAAATCGTGGTCAGCAGGTCGTTCGCCATGCCAGCGTTAACGCGCGCCAGCAGATCGGCCGTTGCGGGAGCAATAATGACGAGGTCGACCCATTTGCCCAGTTCGATATGCCCCATCGCGGCTTCTGCCGCGGGGTCGAGCAGGGAGTCCGACACGGGATAACCTGAAACGGCCTGAAGGCTAAGTGGCGTAATGAACGCTTTGGCGGCTTCTGTCATGACCACGCGCACTTCTGCCCCACGGTCACGTAAGCGCCGTACCAGCTCGGGTGCCTTGTAGGCGGCGATACCACCGCTGACGCCAAGCACAATATGTTTGCCGGAAAGTCCCGTCATCGTGATTGTCCGATTGTAAGTCCAAAGAGGCGGTATTTTAGCATAATGCGCATTCATGACAGCTATACGCTTTCGTTATTAGCGATGCCTTTGCTGAGTTTTGCGAGACGTATCCCAGGGCTAAATCGCAGAGAGTCCTGTGTTTATCGAGCTGTGCAACAATCCTGACTCACAAGGAGTGGAGGATGAAAAGGCACAATAAAATCTGGAGCAGTGGGACGGGGCCGAGAGAAAAACTGATCGAGTTTGGAGCCTCCAGCCTGTCTGACTGCGAGCTGCTGGCGATATTTTTGCACACCGGCGTACAGGGTATGAACGTAATGGCACTGGCCGAAAGCCTGGTAGAGCACTTTGGGTCGATTTATGAGATTTTAAGGGCGGACTACGCGTCGATTGTCGGGCTTCACGGCATGGGTGCAGCAAAATATGCCCAGCTTTCTGCCGTGACCGAGCTGACTCAGCGCCGTTATACGGGACAGCTGGCATGTGAAAATGTGCTGCTTAACCCCGCTATAACCCGCCAATATTTGCAGAATATGCTGTCGCATCGTGAAAGAGAGGTCTTTTTGGTACTTTTTCTCGACAATCAACACCGTGTTATTCGCCATGAGGAGATGTTTGCTGGTACCATTAGCAGCGTCGAAATTCATCCGCGTGAAATTGTGCGCGAAGCGATGAAGGTTAATGCGACTGCGCTAATTCTGGCGCATAATCATCCATCCGGCAAAGCGGAACCCAGTTTTGCGGATAGAAGGGTAACCGAACAGATAATAAAAACGTGCCAACTGCTGGACATTCGCGTACTCGATCACTTCGTGGTTGGGGGGGGTGAAACGGTCTCTTTTGCCGAGCGCGGTTGGCTTTAGACGTATTTTTTGAAGATCCTTAGGGATCTTTAGCTGTTCGGGACTTGAGCACTTACGCTCTAGAGCGTATACTACGCCACCTTTGAGAATCTTGGGTTTGGCGTTAAGAGCCTATCTCAGCAGGTTTCAATACCCGAAAGCATCTTGAATGCAGAAGGTTATGCCTGATGATTTATGGTTTTTACCCGACGACAGTGAGTCGGTTCTCAGTGGAGTTTGCTGAGATGGGCTCTCAAAGCCTGACGAGGCGGCCATACCCTATACGAAGCTCGAGCTGATTTGATTTTTGGAGAATAGACACATGTCCCGAGTCTGCCAAGTTACTGGCAAGCGCCCGGTGAGCGGTAACAACCGTTCCCACGCAATGAACGCGACCAAACGCCGTTTTCTGCCAAACCTGCATTCCCATCGTTTTTGGGTTGAAGGTGAGAAGCGCTTTGTAACTCTGCGTGTATCTGCTAAAGGTATGCGCGTGATTGATAAGAAGGGTATCGAAACGGTCCTGGCCGAAATTCGTGCCCGTGGTGAGAAGTATTAAGGAAAGGAACTGAAACATGGCTAAAGGTGTTCGCGAGAAGATCAAGCTGGTTTCTTCTGCTGGTACTGGTCACTTCTATACCACCACGAAGAACAAGCGTACTAAGCCGGAAAAATTGGAACTGAAGAAATTCGATCCAGTTGTCCGCCAGCACGTGATCTACAAAGAAGCTAAAATTAAATAATTTTAGTGGATTAATAAAAACCCGGCTCCGGCCGGGTTTTTTTATACCTGCGATTCCCCCTTCGTCATTGACGCTGTAGCTGCGTTGGCTACATTCATTCACCCCAGCCACTTACCTGTGTAAGCTCCCGGGGATTCGTTCATTTGCCGCCTGGCTACAACTCCAATTACCTCGGGGAAAGCTTTTGTGTTTGAAGCATTAGCTGCGCTATTAAGCCCATCCTTAGGCTTCCCCCCTTTTGGGCCGCTGCAAGCAGCGTTCAAATTTGCTCCCGGCAGATTTGTGGCTACACTACACCGCACATTAACGGTCTCAGGAATTATTCATGCCAGAACTGCCAGAAGTTGAAACCAGCCGCCGGGGTATTGAGCCTTATCTGGTGGGTCATACCATTTTGCACGCCGTGGTGCGTAACGCCAGGCTGCGCTGGCCGGTCTCTCAGGAGATTATGGCGCTTAGCGATCAGCTGGTTATCAGCGTTCAGCGCCGCGCCAAGTATCTTCTGGTCGAATTGAAAAGCGGGTGGATTATCATTCACCTCGGCATGTCGGGCAGTCTGCGGGTATTGACAGAGGAAACCGAGCCAGCCAAGCACGATCACGTAGATTTGGTGATGGATACCGGCTATGTGCTGCGCTATACCGACCCACGTCGTTTTGGTGCCTGGCTGTGGTGTCAGGACCTTGAAGGCAGCAGCGTCTTGTCTCATCTGGGGCCTGAGCCGCTCAGCGAAGCATTCAACGCCGACTATCTCCATGAAAAATCCCTCAAGAAGAAGTCGCCTATCAAGCCGTGGCTGATGGACAACAAGCTGGTGGTGGGGGTGGGAAATATCTATGCCAGCGAATCGCTGTTTGTTGCCGGAATATCCCCGGACAGGCCAGCTAACTCGCTCTCACTGGAAGAGTATGGCCTGCTGGTATCAACGATTAAAGCCGTACTGCTGCGTTCAATCGAGCAGGGCGGGACCACGCTGAGAGACTTCTTGCAGTCTGACGGAAAGCCGGGTTATTTCGCTCAGGAGCTGCAGGTTTATGGTCGCGCCGGTGAGGCTTGTCGCGTGTGCGGTACGCCGATACAAAGCAGCAAACACGCGCAGCGCAGCACCTTCTTCTGCCCTCGATGTCAGCGTTAATCTGCTGCTATCTTCTCGAGCAATGCCTGAGTGATAGGCTCAGGCAGGAAAGGCGTGATGTCCCCTCCATGTCGCGCCACCTCTTTCACCAGAGAGGACGAAATAAACGACCACTCTTTTGAAGGCATAAGAAACACGCTTTCCAGCGTCGGCATCAGATGGCGATTCATGCTGGCAAGCTGCATCTCATATTCAAAATCTGACACTGCGCGCAGCCCACGTACTAACACGTTGGCGTTGTTTTCCTTGGCAAAGTTAGCCATCAGCGAGCTAAAGCCGATGACCTCGACGTTGGCGAGGTGAGAGGTTGCCTGACTGGCCAGCGCCACGCGCTCTTCCAGCGTGAACAGCGTCTTCTTGTGCGGACTGGCCGCAATTGCCAGAATCACCTTCTCAAACATCAAGGATGCGCGGGTTACCAAATCCAGATGGCCATTGGTCAGCGGGTCAAACGTCCCCGGATAGATTGCCTTGGTGCTCATAATGGCTCGCTTTTTTGCAGTTGATGGCTGAACGCCCAAAGGGCGGCATACTTGTTAAAAGTATACTGTGCATTCACGCTGGCGAGAATCAGCCCTTGTTTACCGTCGAGGAAACCGGCGCGCAGGATCCAAGTTTTGAAGAAAGCTCCCAAAGTATGGCTGATGATTGAGAAGTAGCTACAGCGTTTACCCTGCTCGAAGCGCTGCTTTGCCCAGGCTTCGGCATAGTTCATCTGTTTGCGCTGAAAGGCAAAGAAGTCGCGACAGGTGAGGTGCAGCAGATCGCCCTTGAGGTCAACGATCTCTGCCCCTTGGACGTTTAACGATTCATGAACCAAATCATCGTTATAGCGATACTTATCGGCCTTATACAGGCGATTGACGCGGTCGGGATACCAGCCGCTATGACGCATAAAGCGCCCTAAAAACAGGTTACGACGGCCAAGGCGGTAAACTTTATTGGCATCCGGCTGTTGCAAACAGGCTTCGATAGACTGACGCAGTTCGGGAGAGACCCGCTCATCGGCATCGATCATCAAAATATAGTCACCGGTGGCATGGTCCTGCGCGATTTGACGCTGCTTGCCGAATCCTTGCCAGTCTTTATTTTCAAACACCTTGGCGCCAAGATGACGAGCCAGCGACGGAGTGTCGTCGCTGCTGCCTGAATCGAGAAGGACTATCTCATCTGCCCAACTGACTGACTTCAGGCAGTCCTCCAGCAGCGAAGCTTCATTTTTGGCGATCAGCACCACTGACAGACGTTTTTGGGCAGACATGGGATTTAGTGACTCCGAGGGGGAAGATAGGGCTCCATCAGCTGCAGCAGGCGCTGAAGCGCACCCTGATTTTGACGCAGTACCTCTACCGCGTGGCGACCATAATAAAGACGATAGTCTTCATCGGTCAGCAGCGTTGAAATTTCTTTAACCAATGAGGCGCTATCGTTAACGGTAATCAAACCGTCGGCCTGCGCGAGCTTGGCGCAAATATCTTTGAAGTTGAAGGTATGCGGACCCATCAGGACCGGTATAGCGTGTGCCGCCGCCTCAAGCGGGTTATGGCCGCCACGCTCTACCAGACTACCGCCCACGAAGGCGATGTCGGCAATTCCGTACAGCAGCATTAGCTCACCCATAGTGTCGCCAATCACAACCTGCGTTTGCGCGGAAGGGACTTCGCCACTGCTGCGTTGAATAAAGCTCATACCCGCCTTCTGGGTTAATTCACAGGCCACCGGGAAACGTTCAGGATGGCGTGGTACCAGAATCATCAGCAAATTAGGGAAGGTTTTCAGCAGTTCACGGTGAGCTGCGAGCAGAATCGCTTCTTCACCATCGTGGGTGCTGGTGGCTATCCATACCTGACGACGAGATGCCCATTGGCTGCGCAGCGTCAGTGCGCGAGCGGCCAACTCTGGGGTCACCGAAATATCGAATTTCAGGCTACCGGTCACTGCGAGATGAGAACGCTTGAGGCCAAGAGAAATAAAGCGCTCTCCGTCTTCGGCATTCTGTGCGGCAATTAGGGTGATTTTGCTCATCACCTTTTTGATAAATTTGCCTAACTTACCGTAGCCTTTTGCAGAGCGTGCCGAAAGGCGCGCATTGGCGATAACCAGGGGAATGTCGCGTTCATGCAGGGCTGAAATCAGGTTCGGCCACAGCTCGGTTTCCATGATGATGACCAGCTTCGGACGAACCTGATCGAGAAAGCGCTCGATGGAACCGGGCAAATCATAAGGCAGATAAACGTGGCTGACATCCTTGCCAAATGCAGACACAGCACGCTCTGAGCCGGTAGGCGTCATGGTGGTGACCGTGATCGGCAGGGAGGGATAGCGATGGCGTAGTGCCCTGACTAAAGGGACTGCCGCGAGCGTTTCACCCACGGAAACGGAGTGCAACATAATGCCGTCCGCCACGACCTTACCTTTGCAAAATCCATAGCGCTCAGCCCATCTCTTACGATAGAGCGGTGCTTTCCGACCACGCATCCAGAGACGAACCCAGATAATTGGCTGGATGAGGTAAAGAAGAACGGTATACAGCGTTTGTAACATAATATCCGTAAAATCTAAGGGTAAAGGCAGAATTCTAAGTTTTAAACCAGCCTAAAGCTATTGTTTATTCGCTAACTCAGCATATTGCTCGCAGATAGGCTGAATGCCGTAATGTGTCAGCTTCTGCGGGTCGATATAAGGCGGATTGGTGTAAATATCTTTAATCTTTTCAGCCAGTGATGCGACGCTTAAGTCTGCGAGCCCGCGAGCGAGTTCACCGCTAAGAATTTCTGCGGGTCCGCCCGGGCAGCGGGTGCTAACCACCGGCGTATCGAGCAGCAGAGCCTCAACCAGCACGTTGCCAAACCCCTCGCTGTCTGAGCTTAAAATCAGCTGTTGGGCATGGCGAATATAGGGATAGGGATTGGACTGGAAGCCCTTGAAAATAACCCGTTCGGCGACGCCAAGCCGTTTTGCCAGCGATTTAAGCTTTTCCGTTTGCTCTGGCTTGCCCTGACCCAGCAGGACCAGTGGAGCCTGGACCCCACTTTCTGTGTAAGCCTCAATTAACCTGTCGTGACGCTTGTTTTCATGAAAGCGCCCCACGTGAATCAGGTATGGCTCTCCTGCCAGCTCGCAAGGTTGTTCAGCCGCGGCATGAATCGCTTTAATATCAAAGGGGTTGTAAATCACCTCAAGACGCGATGGGCTGAGGCTAAACTGCTGCCGAATGTCGTCTGCAACCGCATGCGAGACGGCAACGATATTGCGACGCTGGTAGACCGCTTTAATCTTGCGCTGTTTCATCCAGCGATCGAAGCCGGTGCGATGCCCAAGGTAGGAGGTCGAAAACATACCGTGCAGACAGAACCAGACTTTGGTGGCATCTAGCACGTTACTTTTAGCCACGATACGGTCGGTTTTATGCAGGTTCGACAGTACCAAATCAAAATCACCGGCCTTACGCAGTGCGTCGTCCAGCTGACCCGCGCGACGTGAGAGCTCGGTCAACTTGCGCCACGGCTTACGGTTCTGGTCTTTAATGACTACATACTCCAGGCCTTCCGGCAGCGGATACTGGCAGACGTCGCGCAGTGAAAATAATGACACTTGATGCCCCTGACGCAGCATACCTTCTGCCAGCGTCAGCACGACCTTTTCGGCCCCGCCACCCGGAAGTCCGTCGATAATAAACAGAATGCGCATATCAGCCTACCAGCTCTTGGTACAGTGAGATAAGTTGGGACGAAAGCCGCTGTGGCGTACAGTCGAGGATCCGCTCGCGCGCTTTCTCGCCTTCGCTGGAGCCCAGCGCATGTTTTGGCAGCGCCATTACCGCCTGTTGCAGCGCCGTTACGTCGAGCGCATCACACACGTAGCCGTTCACGCCCTGAACAATAAACTCTGAGCCGCCGCAGGTCGGTGTGGTGATGATTGGCAGCCCACACGCCATGGCCTCTAGAATCACGTTAGGGAAGGGGTCGTAGAGCGTTGGCAGCAGCAGACCGTCGGCCATTTGATAGAAGGCCAGCGTTGAGGTTTGCATGCCGAAGAAATGTACCCGATTTGCGCAGCCTAAAGTTGCACAAAGCGCTCTGTATCGTTTTTCGTCTTTATCTTTACCCACCACCAACAGATGGCGATCGGTATTGGCGATGGCTTTTATTGCCGCATCCAGGCCCTTACGCTCAAAGCCTGAACCGACATAAATCAGGCAGGTTGCATCGGCAGGCACTTGATATTGCGCACGCAGGGTGAAGCGTTCTGCCTCGGTTGGCGGCAAAAATCGCTGTGCGTCGATAGCGTTGTAGATGACGCGAATCTTGTCGGCAGGCACGCCAAACTCGTTGATGATTTCCTGCTTGACCATCTCGGCGTTGCAAATCACCGCCTTTAGCTCGGGAGCGGAGTACATCTGCTGCTCGGCCTGCATGACATAACGATGGTAACGGTCGCCGAAAAGTTGTCTGGCTTTCCAGGTCGGCAGGACGCGCGCACGTTGCTCGAGCCAGCGGCGGTGAACGCCGTCACCGGCGCGATACAAGTCACAGCCCGGAATGCGCTCATGGCTCTGTACTAAATCGAAATCTTCTTTTTGCCACAGGCTGCGGGCCGCGTTGGCAAAACCGCGTTCGCGGCTGATACGCCCGAGTTTCCACGGATCGCAGATGTGCACCTTCCAACCCGGTTTGACCTCACCCTGCCATTGGCGGGTAATGACGTTTAGCTCAAGATCCTGATTTTCGAGGGCTTCAAGCGCGCGGGATACGAAGCGTTCCGCGCCACCGTCTGGGCGGTATTTTTGGCGCACTAGCGCCAGTCTAAAATGCTTCACGGGAGTAACCTTTCTGCCGCATCGATAACTGCCTGAGTGGGAATGGCATCAAGGTAGCGTTCGGATGTATGGGTGTCGATATCGTCGGGATCGGGCAAGGGGCCGAAATCACCGGCCCAAATGACTTCGCCCTGAGCCTGCCACGGTTTCCAGAAGGTCAGCTTTGACGGCCCAAACAGCGCAATCAGCGGCGTTTGCAGTGCGGCCGCCATGTGCATTGGCACGGAATCGACACCGATAAACAGGGCGGCTTTATCGATAAGCGCGGCCAGTTGACGCAGGGTCAATTTTCCGGCCAGTGAGGTGACGTTAGCCTCAGGGCAGAGTGTGAGAATGTTGGCGACCATCTCAAGCTCGCGTTTGTCCGGCCCGGCAGTGACAACAATCGGAAAACCTTTGGCCGAGAGGGCGCTGAAGGTGGCGGCCATCTTCTCTTCGGTCCAGCATTTGAAAAACCAGCGAGAGGTCGGCTGAACCACAATAAATGGAATCTTGATTCCATTGTCATGCAGAAGAGCGTTAACGGCCTGTTCATCCTGTTCTGAATAGCTCATGGTGGCCTGACTTACCGGCGAGACGATATTCAAGGGTTCGAGAATAGACAAGTTTTGCTCGACGGTATGCTGCTTACCGTGATTTGAGGTACTGACCAGCTGGGTATGGCAGAATGGCCAGACTTTACCGCGACGCTTAGGGAAAGCAAATCCCAGACGCACAGGCGAGCCCGTTAGACGTGTCACGATGGCGCTGCGCCACTGGTCGGCAAGGTTGACCACCAGGTCATATTTGCGCTTCATCAGTTGGCGGGCCAGTTTGACCTCATGGCCCATATGCGCACGCGCACCCTGTTTTTTCCATTGCCTGTCGATGGTAAATAGCTGATTTAATGCCGGATGGCTTGCCAGCATATCGCGCGTTTCGAGATACACCAGCATATCGATTTCGGCATCGGGATAGTGCTGATGAAGCGTATTGATAACCGGCGTGGTCAGCAACATATCGCCGTGATGACGCAGTTTGATAATAAGGATACGCCGTGGCGAGTTGAGAATTTTGGTTGCTGAGGCCTGAGTCATCTTTATTCGCTATTCAAGAATTTAAGGAGTGATTCTAAAGGAGCCTGAAGAATGTGGCTACTCTTCCAGACCGTTCTTGCTATAGGTCGAAAAATATCAAAGAATAGACAACAAATTTGGCTCATGGTTGTCCAAAAATGAGTTTATTAAAGTTTTCTTGATGAGTGGGTACGTGCCCGCTGTCTTTTGATTCGAGATAGCTTCATTGAGTTTTTATTGAGCATTTTCTATGACTAAGCCAGCATTTATCATCACTATCGATACTGAAGGCGACAACCTTTGGCAAAATCACGACAGTATCTCTACCGAGAACACTCGTTATTTGCCACGTTTTCAGGCGCTTTGTGAAAAATATGGTTTCAAACCCGTCTATCTCACCAACTATGAGATGGCCAAGGACGCGCAATACGTTGAATTCGCTACCGACGTTATCCGCCGTGGTACCGGCGAGGTGGGGATGCATCTGCATGCCTGGTATAGCCCGCCACATGAGCCGCTAACCTCTGACGATTGGCGCCACAAGCCCTATCTGATTGAGTATCCTCGAGACGTTATTCGCGCCAAGGTTGATCACATGACCAAGCTTCTGGAAGACGCGTTCCAGACCAAAATGCTCAGCCACCGGGCTGGCCGTTGGGCGTTTAATGAATATTATGCTTCACTGCTGGTGGAGTATGGCTATCAGGTTGATTGCTCGGTCACGCCGCACGTCAACTGGTCGTTCTCGCCGGGTAATCCTGCGGGTCAGGGCGGAACCGACTATCGCCACTTCCCGAGCGAGGCCTATTTCCTCGATCCGGAAGACATCAGTCGTGCCGGAAAGTCGCCGCTGCTCGAAGTCCCGATGAGCATTCATCTCAAGCACTCCCCGCTGATGAACACTCTGAAGCAAAGTTATGACGCACTGCGTGGAAAGAAGCGTTCGCCTTCGGCGCTGTGGCTGCGCCCTTCGGGCGGGAATCTCGAGAAGATGAAGCAGGTTGCCACGCGCAGTTTGGCCCAGGGCCATGACTACGTCGAGTTCATGCTGCACTCTTCGGAGTTTATGCCTGGCGGCAGCCCGACGTTTAAGAACGAGCAGGATATCGAAGTACTTTACCGTGACCTGGAGCAGCTGTTTAGCTGGCTGAGCGAACGCACGGTAGGATTAACATTGGCTGAATATTATCAGCAGAGAGTGAATTAAGAAGATGGCAAAGAAGTTAAAAACAGCCTTATCGAACAAGTTTCTGCAGTTTTACACCCTCTTCGGCGGTCGTCTAAAACCGCGCGACTCGTTTGATCCGACGCGCATCTTCACCAGCATCGTCATCTATTCGACTACGGCGCTCGGAGACCTGATGTTTAACACCCCGGCGATTCGGGCGATTAAAAACCGTTATCCTAATGCCTTTATTACGCTGGTTTCGAGCCATAAAAATAAAGGTCTGGTTGCCAATAGTCCCTATTTCGACGACGTGGTGTATTGGGACGAAAAGGTACGTGATATTAAAAGTGTCATCAAGGCATTGCGTAAGAATCAGCCCGAGCTGGCTGTCATTCTTCACTCCAAACCGCCATACGACGTGATGAGTGCGGTGATGTCCGGCTGTGAGTACATCGTTAAAGATCTTTACGGGGAACGTCCGACCGGCGTCGAGCAGTGGTTAACCCATTATATGAACAACTTTGAAGGGCACCTCATTCAACGCAAGCTTAATCTGGTGAAATTCCTGGGTTGTGATAACACCAATATCGACATGATGATCCCTGTCGATTTCCCTAAAATCGAAAAAGAGCCGGGAAAAATCATTATCGGTTTCCAGATGGGCGCATCAAGACCGGTCCGCTGCTGGCCAGTGCCAAAATTTGTCGAGCTGGCAAGGTCACTGATGGCTCTCGGTCCTGAGTACGAGGTTGCGTTGATTGGTACCCAGCTAGAGAAGCCTCTGGAAGAAGAGTTCTTCAGCCTGCTGACGGAAGAGGAAAAACAGCGCGTGGTGAGTTACATCGCCAAGACCAGCCTGCCTCAGCTGATGAGCGTCATGAAAAATATGGATGTGATGGTTACGGGTGATACAGGACCTCAGCATTTAGCCGTGGCGCTGAAAGTGAAAACGGTAAGCCTGTTCGTAACCGAAGTGCCACAATACTGTGGGCCTTATCAGGACCCTGAAATTCATCCGGTTATCTGGATGCCGGTCGATCTGGAGAAGATGGATAAGGCCGTCAGCGAACAGCCGCTGTCAATCATCAGCTGCGATGAGGTGTTGCAGCACGTCAAAACCTTGTTGAAAATTAACTGATCCTGTCTGCGGGGAATGTTTTCCCCGCCCCTTTGGCATTTTGCCAAGGCCCGCCTGAAAGAACGTTCTGTTAATAGAAAACCTGATGGTAATCCGCTTTCTCAAAGATTTGGCTTGGGATGGCGCTTTGCAACGACAGGTTAACGACCCTAATATTCTTCTTTTTCAGCTGATTACTGGCATGAGTAAACGCTGGGACGATAAGATCTTCGAAGCTTTCTGCCAGGAAGCTCGGCAGCTTATTGCTCTCTGATTCGTAGAATCTTGGTTTATTAAAGTTGTTCATGTCGAGGCCGATGATATACAGCTCGCTGAACCCTAAAAATGCGGCAATTTGTAACGCCCAATAGGCAACTGTGCCGGCATCGAACACGCCGTGGCGGATGTCAGTGGTGAATCCGATATCAGGACGATTATCGGCAAACGAAGCGCAGCGTACGTTGGCGTAGCAGTGGCCCAGTTCGGTTGCAGGTATCTTGGGCTGGAAGATTTTAAACGCTGCGTCTTCAATCAGCGCCAGCGAGCATTTGATTCTTGCCAGCGAGACGCGATCAACGATGCGGGCGATGCCGTGGGCGGTGGTAAACAGAGTGAGCTTCGGGTCAGAGACTATCTCGGCGACCATCTCGGGACGTTGGTCTAAAAACCCCATATCGACAATGACATAGAATTTGAAGTCGACCGACTTATTCAGTGACCAGGCACCGTTTAACCCCATCGACGGCAGCGACGGTGGGGTTTTGAAGCGGATATCTTTCACCGACGGACCCGTCGCCGCGAGCATGACCGGACCACTGAAGGCCCCTGCTAACGATGCAAGGCTGACGATAGGGATAGCCTGTCCCCGAAAATTCAGGCTGATGATTTCTCCGCTGGGCGCGCGGGAAATCCTCATATAAGGCCAGAGATTTTCATTATGTCGATATGGGCGTTTATGCGTATAGCGATAAATCTGTTTAAAGAAGGAACCCACGACGAATACGCTCCTTATCCAGAAGTTCTTTGACCTGCACAGCGCTAATATCTGACATCGCGTTACCTTGTGTCGGACGACAGGTTGTCTGATTCTGCCCGTAGCCTCCAATCAGGCCGGGATCCGTCGGACCGTACAGTGTAATATTGGGTCGGTCCAATGCGGCGGTCAAATGGCTGAGGCCTGTATCGACCGAGACCACCGCCTGTGCGCCTGCAAGAATACCTGCAACCTTTTCCAGACTCAACTTAGGCAGAACCTCAACGTGGTCGAAGCCTTCGGCAAGGCGCTGCGCGCGATGATATTCGTGATCTGCACCCCAGGGAAGCTTGATCCGCAGTGGCGTATCCGCCAAAAGCCCAATCAGCTCACGCCAGTTTTCTTCCGGCCAGTGTTTGTCGGCTCGCGTCGTGGCATGCAGAAAAACAAGATACTTGTCGGCATCTTCGGGCGGATTGCTGAGGAACCGCGATGCGATGGCGTAATCGCCCTGCGTGGTCGGTTTCTCGTAGCCTAGACTCTTGGCAAACAGCTCACGAATACGCTCTACCGCGTGCTGCTTTTTGTTAATCGCGTGCTTCTTGTCATAGAACCAGCAGGCGAACGGCTCGCGTGCGCTCTTGCCGTCCATGCCATGCTTCTCGCCCTTGGCAACGCGAGTCACCAGCGCCGCACTCTTCACCAGACCCTGTGCGTCGATAATCACGTCATAAGTTCTGGATTGCAGGACTCGTTTGAAATCGCAGCGTTGTTGGCGGGTATCGGAGCCAAACCAGTTTTTGCGCCAGCGACGAATGGCCACTGGGATCACCCGATCAACGGCGGGATGCCAGCTTGGGATCTGCGAAAAGCCTTCTTCTACTACCCAGTCAAACTTGATGCCCGGCAACGCCCGCATTGCATCGGTCAGCGCAGGAAGTGTGTGTAAAACGTCACCCATAGAAGACGTTTTAACGATTAAAACCTGCATTCCAGCTCCTTGTTCGCTGCCAGGAGTTGCTGTAGCTCACTGAATACCTGCGTGGGTTGAATATCGATCAGGCTCTGATGGTAGCCTTCGGCTGCATCGCCTTTGCGGACTTTGTGGTAACCGGTGATCAAACGAATAACGCGCGCCTGTTCACTCAGCGGCGGCGTGAAATCAGGACTGCTTGGGCCGTAGAGCGCCACCAGTGGCTTATTCAACGCGGCGGCGACGTGCATCAATCCAGAATCGTTGGTCACGATGGCCCGACAGGCGGCAATCAGCACCACGGCCTGGTCGAGCGAGGTTTTTCCGGCGATGTTCAGACAGAAATCGCGCGCAGCCGGTGATAGCGCCTCGCGAATATCTTCTCCTGCAGCATGATCTTTGGCCGAGCCAAACAGTGCGATTTGATAGCCTGCATCAATCAGTAACGCCGCAAGCGCGGCGTAGTGATAGTGCGGCCAGCGCTTTGCCGGGCCGAACTCGGCACCCGGGCAAAAGCCAATCAGCGGACGTTCGCCAGTCAGAGCAAAAGAGTCGCTGACGGTGGTGATTTCAGTTTGATTAACCGCCAGCTGCGGCCAGAGGATCGGCTGCGGCAGGTCGGCGGCCGATTTAATGCGCGTGGCCTCATAGCCCAGCGCCGCATAGCGCTGGACCATCAGCGGGAAGGCTGCTTTATCGAGCTTGCGAATATCGTTCAGCAGCCCGTAGCGCATTTCTCCCCGCCAGCCGGTACGTTTAGGAATCGAGGCGAAAAAGGGCACCAGAGCCGACTTGAATGAGTTGGGCAAAACAAACGCCTGTTGATAGGCGTCTTTGCGCAGCGCAACGCCCAAACGGCGGCGTTCACCCAGCTCGAGCGCACCGTGACCCAACGGCATCGCCAGGGCCTGATTGACCTCCGGCATCCTATCGAGCAGAGGACGGCACCACGCAGGGGCCATCACGTCGATTTCTGCAGCAGGATTATTGGCTTTGATCGTACGGTACAAACTCTGCGACATCATCATGTCGCCAACCCAAGAGGGCCCAATGACCAGCGTTTTCATCTCGCTAACTTATTCCTTTAAACTTAACGATTGAGCCAGGCCATGTACTCAGAGACGCCTTCTGCAACGGTTTTGAACGGCTTGTCGTAGCCCGCGCCGCGCAGTGCAGTCATGTCTGCCTGAGTAAAGGACTGGTAGCGACCTTTCAGTTTTTCAGGGAACGGGATGGTCTCGATAGCGCCTTTCTTGTGGAAGGCGACAACGGCGTCGGCCACTTCCTGGAAGGATTCTGAACGGCCGGTTCCACAGTTGAAGATGCCTGATTTACCGTTCTGCCAGAACCACAGGTTCACTGCGGCCACGTCGCCAACGTAAATGAAGTCACGTTTGAAGTCTTCGCTACCGGCAAACAGTTTTGGATTCTCACCGGCCAGAATCTGGTTGTTCAGGTGGAATGCCACGCTTGCCATGCTGCCTTTATGGCCTTCACGCGGTCCGTAGACGTTGAAATAGCGGAAACCAGTGATCTGGGACTCGGCGTGCGGCAGAATTTCACGCACGTACTGGTCGAACAGGAATTTCGAGTAACCGTAGACGTTCAGCGGCTGCTCGTACTTTCTGTCTTCTACGAAACTGGTGTTCTGGCTGCCGTAGGTGGCGGCTGATGAGGCATACAGGAACGGGATGCTGCGATCCAGACAGTAGTGCAGGATGTCTTTGGAATACTGATAGTTGTTGTCCATCATGTATTTGCCATCCCACTCGGTGGTGGAAGAACATGCACCCTGGTGGAATACTGCATCAATGTCGCCTAAATCATCACCGGCAACGATGCTGGCGATGAAGTCTTCTTTATCTACGTAATCCGCGATATCCAGGTCGACGAGATTGACAAACTTGGTGCCATCTTTGAGGTTATCAACCACTAAAATATCGCGATATCCCATATCATTGAGCGACTTGATAATGTTGCTGCCGATAAAACCGGCACCGCCAGTGACGATAATCATGGGAATCACCTTAATATTAATTAGCGACCGCGCACGATGCCCGGTCATTCAGTTGTGCATATCATACCACTTCATCAGCGCAGTCACATTGGTAAGCTATCTGATTAGTCTCAGAATGCAAAAGCCTATGTCTTCCCGTGACATATGCTACAGAATTAACATTTCCCTGCCCGATCCCTCGTTATTATGTCGCTCAGTTAGTAGTCTCTCTGTTGAATGCGTTATTTCAGGAGATAATCTCATGTCGGCTTTATTCTATCGTCGGTTGGAAGACGAGCTCGCTCAGGCACGTTCGGAAGGACTCTTTAAACAGGAACGTATCCTTACCTCGGCGCAACAGGCGCGGGTCACCCTCGCTGACGGCAGCCAGGCACTCAATTTTTGCGCCAACAACTATCTGGGTTTGGCAAATCATCCACAGGTCATCAACGCAGCCAAGCAGGGCATGGACCAACATGGTTTCGGCATGGCTTCTGTGCGTTTTATCTGTGGTACTCAAAACATTCACAAAGATCTCGAAAACAGACTGGCCGAATTTTTAGGCATGGAGGACGCTATCCTCTATTCCTCTTGTTTTGATGCCAACGGCGGCCTGTTCGAAACGCTGCTCGGCGCAGAGGACGCCATCATTTCTGATGCGCTTAATCATGCCTCAATCATTGACGGCGTTCGCCTGTGCAAGGCGCAGCGGTATCGCTATGCCAATAATGACATGGCCGAGTTGAGAACGTGCCTCGAGCAGGCGAAGTCCGCCGGCGCACGTCACATTCTGGTCGCGACCGACGGCGTATTTTCTATGGATGGCGTTATTGCCAATCTGCGTGGCATCTGTGACCTCGCCGAGGAATTTGATGCGCTAGTGATGGTAGATGATTCCCACGCGGTAGGGTTTGTCGGTAAAGAAGGGCGCGGTAGCCATGAATATTGCGAGGTGATGGGGCGGGTTGACATCATCACCGGCACGCTCGGGAAGGCGATGGGAGGGGCGTCCGGCGGGTATACGGCGGCCCGCAAAGAGGTGGTCGAATGGCTGCGTCAGCGTTCGAGGCCGTATCTGTTTTCCAACTCGTTGGCACCTTCGATTGTCTGCGCGTCGCTGGCGGTGCTGGACCTGCTTGAGCACGGCGGCGAACTGCGTCAACGGTTGTGGGACAACGCCAGACTGTTCCGCCACAAGATGGCCGAGGCCGGATTCCAGCTTGCCGGTGCCGACCACGCAATCATCCCTGTGATGCTGGGCGATGCTCAGTTGGCACAGAAGTTTGCCAGCAGCTTGCAGCAGAAGGGCATTTTCGCCACCGGTTTCTTCTTCCCCGTTGTGCCACGCGGTCAGGCGCGTATCCGCACACAGATGTCAGCCGCTCACAGCACCGAGGATATTGAACAGGCCATCGCCGCCTTTATCAGCACTGGTAAGGAGTTGGGGGTTCTGTAATGAATGCGAGAAGTGAGCAAGATTCGTTTTGAATGATTAATAACAGTTGGCGCGAATAACTAAGGAATTTTTTATGAAAGCATTGGCCAAGCTTTTTCCTAAACAGGGTATCTGGATGACCGAAGCACCGGTCCCGGAGTTGGGTCACAACGATATCATGATAAAGATCCGCAAAACGGCAATCTGCGGTACGGACGTACACATTTATAACTGGGATGAATGGTCACAGAAGACCATCCCAGTGCCCATGGTGGTCGGCCATGAGTATGTGGGCGAGGTGGTGGCCATCGGGCAGGAGGTCAAAGGTTTCAATATTGGCGATCGCGTATCGGGTGAGGGGCATATCACCTGCGGACATTGCCGAAACTGTCGCGGCGGACGTACTCATCTTTGCCGCAATACCCAGGGCGTAGGCGTCAATCGCGCCGGCGCTTTCGCCGAGTATCTGGTTATTCCTGCCTTTAACGGCTTCAAAATCCCTGACAACATTTCCGACGATTTAGCGGCCATCTTTGATCCATTCGGCAATGCGGTGCACACCGCGCTGTCGTTTGATCTGGTCGGCGAAGACGTTCTGGTGTGCGGCGCGGGGCCTATCGGCATCATGGCGGCGGCGATTTGCCGTCACGTCGGTGCACGTCATGTGGTGATTACCGACATGAACGAGTATCGCCTCGACCTTGCGCGCAAGATGGGCGTCACGCGCGCAGTCAACGTCAGCAAGGAGAATTTGACCACCGTGATGGCCGAACTGGGGATGACGGAGGGCTTTGACGTTGGGCTAGAGATGTCGGGCGCGCCGCCGGCGTTTCGCACCATGCTTAACGCCATGAACCACGGGGGGCGCATCGCGCTGCTAGGCATTCCGCCGTCGGATATGTCGATCGACTGGAATCAGGTTATTTTCAAAGGATTGTTCATCAAGGGGATTTACGGGCGTGAAATGTTTGAAACCTGGTACAAGATGGCGGCGCTGGTGCAATCAGGATTGGATCTTACCCCGCTGATCACTCACCATTTTGATATCGATGAGTTTCAGCAGGGTTTCGATGCCATGCGTTCTGGTCAATCGGGCAAAGTTATTTTGAACTGGTAGGGGACTTGCCCCAATCGGTCCATTGACGCTCGATAAAGCTGACCACTGGCGAGTTTTTAATACTGTCGCCCAGCACGCTAAACAGTGCTCCGGCGTAAACCTGTGGCACCGGCTGTGTTACCGGACAGGTTCGAATCCCCTTCGCTTTAGGCGGTTTCGGCTTGGCCGGTTTCGCCGGCGCAGGCATCGGCACTGGCCGTGGGTCACGGCTCACGGTCGCATTAAGCAAGTCACTTGGCCGAACCAACTGGATGTCTGGCGGAAGATGCGCCAGCTCTTGCTGTACCACCGCCACGGTAGTCGGATGCGGATGCCCGATGGCAATGGCGAAACCATTACGGCGCGCTAAGGCAATTGCGCGGTCGAACTGATGGCGAATTTCGGCGTCGTTTTGTACATCATCCAGGAAGACGTTTCGTTTAATAACTTTAACAGAGGTGCCCTGCGCCGCCTGAACCGACTTGGTGCCTGCGATAGTCATGCTATCGAGGAAGAACAGATGATGCGGCGCCATCGCCTGCATGACGTTTTGCATACCACTCAGGCTAGAGGTCATCTTGCTGCCCTGATGATTATTGATGCCCACGGCATAAGGAATGCTGGCAATCGCCTGGTCAACGATACGTTTGACCTCTTGGCTGCTCATGTCGGGGGTCAGGGTATTCTTTTCTAGAGGTTGTTTGCTGATAGGCTGCATCGGGAGATGGATCAGGATTTCGCGGCCCTGCTGGTGGGCCTTCTCCATCATCTGCTGCGAGTCGGGCGCGTTCGGAAAAATGGCCACCGATACGTTAATCGGCATTTTCAGCACCTGATTCTCGTTTTTCGCCTGGTAACCAAAGTCGTCAAACAGAATGGCCAGTTTGGCTGCCTGAACATTCAGCGTAAATACCAACGCGCCGCATAACGTCGCTAAACGTCTCTTTTTATATCGCAATGTTATCTTCCCAACCACGGCAGTGGGTTAACGGCCTGGCCCTGACGACGAATTTCGAAGTAAAGGGAAGGCTGACCTTGACCGCCACTGGTGCCCACTTGTGCAATCGGCTGACCGGCTTTCACCTGATCACCCACGTTCACCAGTGCGCTCTGGTTATATCCATACAGGCTCATGTCTCCTCGGCCGTGGTCTACCACGACAACCAGACCATAACCCTGCAACCAGTCTGCCAGTAGCACGCGTCCATCGGCGATGGCTCTTACATCGCTGCCCTCGCGAGCGGCAATAACAATACCTTTGTAACGCAGTTCCCCCTGTAGCTGTTCGCCAAACTGATGCAGCGTGCTACCGCGTACCGGCCAGAGGTCTTGTCCCGCAGGGCGACCCAGGCCGCCTGTGCGTGACACCAGCGATTGCTCGCTCTGCGTTGGCTTATAGGTGGAACCCTTCGATTTAGCCTGCTGTTCTTTCGCCCGAACGGCGGCGGCTTCACGCGCTTCCTGCTCGGCGCGGGCGCGAGCGGCGCGTTCTGCGGCGGCAATTTTATCCTGCAGGCGGGTCTGGTTAGCCCGCAGAACGACCAGGCTTTGCTCGTCTTTCTGTAATGACGACTCGAGCGAGGTAAGCGTTTTCTGCCTCGCTACACGCGCCTGTTCGAGTTTCTGCTGCTGAGTTTGCTGATCTGAAAGCGCCGATTTCTGCTGTACCTGTTTGGATTGCAGCGTGATGCGCTGGGAGGCGAGGTCACTGCGCGTCTTTTTCAGATCGTCGATATTCTTTTGTCGCGCCTGATTGAAGTAGCTGAAGTAGGCCAGCATACGTTCGCTGCGTTGGCTCTCTTCGCCGCCAAAGATCAGCTGAAGTCCGCTTTGTTTGCCGAGGCGGAAGGCCGCGTCGAGCTGTTTCGCGAGCAAGGCTTCCTGCGTCTTCTGCTGTTTTTGGAGTTTGTCGATTGAGGCATTCAGGCTGGCAATGTCTTTATTGAGGCCTGAAAGGGTCAGCTGAGTGTCGCGCAGCTTGCGGCTGGCGGCAGCGATGATCTTTTCCTGAGACTGGAGCTGGTCGAGCAGAGATCCACGTTGCAGCTTTTGAGCCTTAACGCTTTTTTCTTTTTCAGCAATGCTTTGCTGAATGTTCTTGAGTTGGTCCTTGTTGTCATCGGCCAGGCTGAACCGTGGCTGAACCAGTATCGCGCCGCAGACTAGCAGTGCTGAACCGGTAAGAACTTTTCTCATCAAACTGAAATAGATAGATTTGCTCAAACTTTTTTCCGCTTGTCGACCCAAGATGAGAGACAATTTGATCCCTGTTGGCTTTATCGTAACACTAATCAACAACATGATGCGAAAACAAAAAACTTCGCCAGCATCATTCAAGATAGTGCGTTATAGGCTGCCTGTCAGTGAATAAACATTGGTTTAATGAAACGCAATGTTTGGAAATATTTTCTCTGGACCCCCCTTGATTTTTTCGGGATGTGCCGCAGTTTATGGTAATTGGCGGCGCATTCGGGCTGTAATTGCGCAAGACGCAGGGTATACTCGTGAGCCTTGAATTTCCCCTTAACTAACGGGAGTTGTTACACCCCATGCAAGATATTATGCCATTCGTTAGCGCGCACCCGGTTCTGAGCCTGGCGTGGGTTGCACTGCTGATTGCGGTGATTTTCACGACTGTTCGAGCTCGTTTCTCAAAAGTTAAAGAAATCACTCGCGGTGAAGCAACACGTCTGATCAATAAAGAAGAAGCTGTGGTTGTCGATGTTCGTGCTCGCGAAGAGTTCCGTAAAGGTCACATTTCGACTTCAGTGAATCTGCTCAGCGCAGATATCAAAAGCAACAACCTGGGCGAGCTTGCCAAGAACAAGGCACTGCCGGTGATTGTTGTTTGTGCTAACGGCCAGACTTCCCGTTTAGCCGCAGAGGGCCTGGTAAACGCCGGTTTTGAACGCGTTTACAGCCTTAAAGAAGGTATCGCAGGCTGGAGCGGCGAGAACCTGCCACTGGCACGCGGCAAGTAAAGAATATTCCCTATCTTCACTCCATGATTCCGAGGTGCAATATGGCTAAGATTGAAATTTTCACCAAAGCGACTTGTCCTTATTGCCATCGTGCTAAAGCCTTGCTCAACAGCAAGGGCGCAGCCTTTGACGAAATTGCTATCGATGGTGACGCCGAAAAGCGTGAGGTGATGATCGCGCGCAGCGGCCGTACGACGGTTCCTCAGGTATTCATCGACGGTCAGCACATCGGTGGATGCGATGATTTACATGCACTTGATGCCCGCGGTGGTCTTGATCCTCTGATTTAACGAGGGAAGCGCAACTGCGCGCAAGGGCGGGTGTTTTGAAGGCTTATTATTAACTTAAGGGTACTACTTTCATGTCAGAACAGAACAACACCGAGATGACTTTCCAGATCCAACGTATTTATACCAAAGACATCTCTTTTGAAGCTCCAAATGCACCACAAGTTTTCCAGAAAGAGTGGGAGCCAGAGATTAAACTGGATCTGGATACTGCTTCTAGCCAACTGGCTGAAGGCGTATTCGAAGTTGTCCTGCGTGTGACCGTGACCGCTTCTGTAGCGGAAGAAACTGCGTTCCTGTGTGAAGTTCAGCAGGGCGGTATCTTCTCTATTGAAGGCATTGATGGTACTCAAATGGCACATTGCCTGGGCGCATACTGCCCGAACATCCTGTTCCCTTATGCGCGTGAGTGCATCACCAGCCTGGTTTCACGCGGTACTTTCCCGCAACTTAATCTGGCACCGGTAAACTTTGACGCCCTGTTCATGAATTATCTGCAACAGCAGGCGGAAAGCGAAGGTGCACAGCCACATCAGGATGCCTGATGAAAACTGTCAATGCTTCAATGACCGTTATCGGTGCCGGCTCGTACGGCACCGCTTTAGCCATTACCCTCGCCAGAAATGGCCACCCGGTTGTGCTGTGGGGGCATAACGCTGCTCACATCCAGGCACTCCAGGCCGCGCGCTGTAACCAGGCATTTCTGCCTGACGTCACCTTCCCCGATACGCTTATCCTCGAAACCGACCTCTCGAACGCGATTGCCGCGAGTCGTGACGTGCTGGTTGTGGTGCCGAGCCACGTTTTCGGTGATGTGCTACGCCAAATCAAGCCGTTCTTACGCGCCGATGCTCGCATCGTCTGGGCGACCAAAGGCCTTGAGGCCGAAACCGGTCGCCTGTTGCAGGACGTGGCCCGTGAAGAGCTGGGTGATGACATCCCGCTGGCCGTCGTTTCAGGTCCAACTTTCGCAAAAGAGCTTGCCGCTGGCATGCCGACGGCGATTGCGCTGGCCTCGACCGATGCTCAGTTTGGTGAGGACCTTCAGCAACTGCTGCACTGTGGCAAAAGCTTCCGTGTCTACAGCAACCCCGATTTTATCGGTGTTCAGCTCGGCGGCGCGGTGAAAAACGTGATTGCTATCGGCGCAGGCATGTCTGATGGTATCGGGTTTGGTGCCAATGCGCGTACCGCACTTATTACTCGTGGACTGGCCGAAATGAGCCGTTTGGGCTCGGCGTTAGGGGCTTCCCCGTCGACGTTTATGGGCATGGCAGGATTGGGCGATTTGGTGTTAACCTGCACAGATAATCAATCTCGCAACCGTCGTTTCGGTATTATGCTGGGGCAAGGTCTCGACGTTCAGAGCGCTCAGGACAAGATTGGTCAGGTGGTTGAAGGTTACCGCAATACCAAGGAAGTTCGCGCTTTGGCGCAGCGTTTTAACGTTGAAATGCCTATTACCGAACAAATCTTTCAGGTGCTGTATAACGGTAAAGACGCGCGTGAAGCCGCAACCGACCTATTGGCTCGCGCCAGTAAAGACGAGTCGGGCAGCCGCTAAACCGCAAGTTTTAATCCACCGGCGGAACAAGCCGGTGGATTGCTATTCTCTGTTGCAGGCCTTAATTTAATTTGCTGTAAGGAATGATGATGTCGTCAGAAGAACTGGAACTAGTCTGGAATAGCATTAAATCAGAAGCGCGTGCGCTGGCTGAGTGTGAACCTATGCTGGCAAGCTTTTTCCATGCGACATTACTCAAACACGAGAATCTTGGCAGCGCGCTGAGTTACATTCTGGCCAACAAGCTCGGTAGCCCAATCATGCCGGCTATCGCTATCCGTGAAGTGGTTGAAGAAGCCTACCGCAACGACGAGCAGATGACCCTGTCCGCTGCCCGCGATATCCTCGCCGTACACTCGCGTGACGCGGCCGTAGACAAGTATTCAACCCCGTTGCTGTACCTGAAAGGCTTCCATGCATTGCAGGCCTACCGCATTGGTAACTGGCTGTGGAAACAGGACCGCCAGGCGCTGGCAATTTACTTCCAGAATCAGATCTCCGTGACTTTCGGCGTAGACATCCACCCTGCGGCACGCATCGGCTGCGGTATCATGCTCGACCACGCAACCGGTATCGTCATTGGTGAAACCGCCGTAGTGGAAAATGACGTATCTATCCTGCAATCGGTTACGCTGGGCGGTACCGGCAAGACGGTTGGCGATCGCCATCCTAAAATTCGCGAAGGGGTGATGATTGGCGCGGGGGCAAAAATTCTCGGCAATATCGAGGTCGGTGCCGGTGCCAAGATTGGCGCTAACTCGGTCGTATTGCAGTCAGTTCCGGCGCACGTTACCGCTGCAGGCGTTCCGGCCAGAATCGTGGGTCGTCCAGAGAGCGAAAAGCCTTCGATGGATATGAACCAATACTTCAACGGGACTCAAGGTTTCGAGTTCGGCGACGGTATCTGATACGATTTCAACGGCATGCGTTCGCGTGCCGTCTCAACACCGTTCACAAGCGGATCAGGCGTCTTTAGGCAGTTCTTTGATGACCGCGCCCGGATACCCTAGCTGACGCCACGCCTCATACACCACCACTGAAACCGCATTCGACAGGTTCATACTGCGACTGTCCGGCTGCATCGGAATTCGGATTTTTTGCTGCGGCGGAAGACTATCCAGAATCGTCGCCGGCAGGCCACGGCTTTCGGGGCCAAACAACAGATAGTCATTGTCCTGATAAGATACGGCGCTGTGCGCTGGCGTACCTTTGGTTGTCAGGGCGAACAGTCGGCCGGGATTTTCGCTGGCGAGAAAAGCCTCATAGTTATCATGATGCTTGATGTCGGTGAATTCGTGATAGTCCAGACCGGCGCGACGAAGACGCTTGTCGTCCCAGGCAAAGCCCATGGGTTTAATCAGGTGTAACTGACAGCCGGTGTTGGCACAGAGCCTAATGATGTTGCCGGTGTTAGGTGGGATTTCTGGTTCAAATAAAACGATATTAAGCATGCGAACTGCGCCCCTCTGTCTCTTGAGGGACGCAGAATAGCAGAATCTTAGCGTTGCTGCAGCGGCAGCCAGATAATCAGACGTAGACCTCCCAGTGGGCTGTCTTCGGCTCTTACCCAGCCACGGTGCTGCTGAACCGCCGTTTCGACGATGGCGAGGCCGAGCCCTGTTCCACCAGATTCACGGTCACGGGCTTCGTCTGTACGGTAGAAAGGACGGAAAATCTGTTCGCGATCCTCCTCACTCACGCCCGGACCGTCGTCATCGACCATAATCGTGATCCCATCACCGTCGGCAGTAAAGTTTACCGCGATGTGATGGTGCGAATAGCGCAGCGCGTTGCGCACGATATTCTCCAACGCACTGTCGAGTGCATTAGGATTCCCTACCAGTTTCCACGGGCCCGGAGGGGCGGTAACTTCGAGGGTTTTGCCTACCTGCTCGGCTTCGAACTGAGCGTTATCGATAACATCGGCCCACAGCTCGTTGGCCTTTAGGAGTTCGCGGGTCAGCTCATTTTTGTGCTGGCTGCGCGACAGCACCAGCAGGTCGTTAATCATACCGTCCAGACGCTGGGCCTCCATCTCGATACGCTGCAACTCTTTGCCTTCGCCGTGGCGGCGACGCATCAGGGCCGTGGCAAGCTGCAAGCGCGTCAGCGGCGTGCGCAGCTCGTGGGAAATGTCGGAAATCAGCCGCTGCTGCGCCGTCACCATCCTCTCTAGTGCACTCACCATCTGGTTAAAGCTGGCGCCGGTGGCGAGAAACTCCTGCGGACCTGCCTCAAGTTCAGGGTGCTGCTTGAGGTTGCCGCGCGCTACGTCGTCCGCCGCGTTTTTCAGTTTACGTGCGGGCTTGGCGAGGCTCCAGGCCAACCAAAGCAGAAGAGGGGAACTTATTAACATGGTGACTATCAGCAGCAGCAGCGGCCGGTCAAACATCAGGTTGATGAAGTCGGACTGCGCACTGCCCGCAGGACGAATCAGATAAAGCTGGTAGTTGTCTTCCCCGTCGCGTACGGCGAACGGCCCAACCATCTCGACGCGGCCATATTTCTTTTTCTTCGGCCTGTCCGAGTTGTCGGACTGGCCGATAAAGTTACGTACGATCTGCATTTCATTACGCTGTGCGCCGATCACCCGACCTTCACTGGTGACCAGCAACAGGCGTTGACCCGGTGGTGCCCATTTATCGATGGCGCGAAAAAGCCTGCGCCACCACATCAGGTCGTTGGCCGGATCGCCTGCAAGTTCCGCTTCGACGTGTTGTTCAATCATCAGCCCCTGACGCTGCTCACTGTCGAGCAGCGGGGTCAGTTGACGTGAGTCGAGCTTCGGAACCATCAAAACCAACATAAGAACCAGCGCGAGCGTGAACCAGAAAATGGCAAAAATACGCGCGGTAAGGCTGTTGATCATGTAGCGGATACCATCAGATAGCCGCGTCCACGCAGGGTTTTAAACCACGGATGACCGTCCTGACGGTCTGGCAGTTTGCGGCGCAGGTTGGAAATGTGCATGTCAATGGCGCGGTCAAAAGGCGTGAGGCGTTTGCCCAGCACTTCTTGGCTGAGATGTTCGCGTGAGACCACCTGACCCAGATGTTTGGCCAGCAGGTACAGCAGGGTAAACTCGGTGCCGGTGAGGTCGAGTGGCTGCCCGCCGAAGCTGGCTTCCTGACGGCCCGGATTCAGCTGCAATCCGTCGACTTCGAGCGTTGGGGAGCTATTGGTTTCGCCCGCCTGCTGTTGTTCGCTCCAGTTGGAACGGCGCAGCATGGCGCGTATGCGTGCAACCAGCTCGCGATCGTTAAACGGCTTAGGCAAGTAGTCGTCTGCGCCTAGTTCAAGGCCCAGCACCTTATCCAGCTCGCTTCCGCGCGCTGTCAGCATAATAACCGGCGTCTGATGGCGCTGGCGCAATTCTTTCAAGGTTTCGATGCCGTTTTTCTTCGGCATCATGACGTCCAGCAGCAGCAAGCCGATGCTGCTGTCCAGTTTTTCGAGCGCCTGTTCGCCATCGTAGGCGACCACAACGCTAAATCCTTCAATCTCGAGCAGCTCTTTCAAAAGAGAAGTCAGTTCACGGTCATCATCAACTAACAAAATTTTATTCATTGTGTTTACCTCTAGACGCAAAATACGTCATCAATTGCCGCTATTCCATGACTTTACGTAGTTTTACAAGCACTGACGCTAGTTTGCAGCTCCAGGGTTAGACTGCTTTTCAATCATTCGCGTGAAGCGAAAAAATATTAGGAGTTCGTGATGTGTAAGGTAGCTGCAATGATTATGGCCTCAATGCTGACACTTAGTTCAAGTGTTGCGTTGGCAGAAAGCGCTAAATCTATGCCTGCAGATACTTTAGCTCATGATGGCAATATGTTGGATAGGCGTAATACGATGTTCGATGGAATTAATTTAACCGAACAGCAACGCCAACAAATGCGTGATCTGATGCATCAGGCACGAAAAGACTCACCGCAGATTAACTTAAAGCAAATGGAAACCATGCACGAGCTGGTGACCGCACGCAGTTTCGATCAGGCAGCCGTCCGAGCACAGGCTGAGAAAATAGCGCAGGAACAGGTAGACCGCCAGGTTGAAATGGCGCGTATTCGTAACCTGATGTTTAACCTGCTAACGCCCGCACAGAAAGAAGTATTAAATCAGAAACACGAGCAGCGTATGGAGCAACTCGCCGCGCAGGTGTCTGGCGTACAACCGACTTCACCCCTGAAGACAATGAGTACCGAGTAAACGCCCGCCAGGGCGAGTAGTCAGAGTAAATAGCATCTTTTCCTTGCCATAGACACCATCCCTGTCTTTCCCCGCCTTTTGGCGGGGCTTTTTTTTGTCCAGAGATAACCTCTGGTTGGGAATAAATGTTGCGTATTTGTTGCATTATCAGTCAGATGTATTGATGAACAATGCTATCCTTAAGATATAGGGTTCAATGCTCAATAAAACGCGGTCTTTCTCAGATTACGACAATTTCCATCTAAGGTTTGTCACGAGAGGGCTGTATAATCAGAAGCTGTGAGTAAATTGCGTTGAACAAAACGGAATTGCGATCTCAGGTGACCTGAATCAATTTCGTTTAAGCATTTTGTTATATGATTTGAGTATCCAGGCTTATAGCCCGATTTTTCGCCCTGATAGGGCCGGTTTTGCGGCGGGTATGCTCAAGAATTCTTAAGAAATTGCATCTAAAAGTTCAGAGGTAGTCATGATCAAAAAAATCGGTGTACTGACAAGTGGTGGCGACGCCCCCGGCATGAATGCGGCGATACGCGGCGTTGTTCGCGCAGCGCTCACTGAAGGCCTGGAGGTTTTCGGTGTTTACGACGGCTACCTCGGACTTTATGAAGATCGCATGGAGCAGCTTGACCGCTACAGCGTATCGGATGTGATCAATCGCGGCGGCACCTTCCTGGGTTCTGCGCGCTTCCCTGAATTTCGTGATGAAGCCGTACGCGGCAAAGCCATCGAGAACATGAAAAAGCGCGGTATTGATGCGCTGGTTGTTATTGGCGGTGACGGCTCCTACATGGGGGCAAAACGTCTGACCGAAATGGGTTTCCCCTGTATCGGTTTGCCAGGCACTATCGATAATGACGTCGCGGGCACCGACTACACTATCGGTTATTTCACCGCGCTTGAAACCGTGGTTGAGGCCATTGACCGCCTGCGCGATACCTCATCTTCTCACCAGCGTATTTCCATTGTCGAAGTCATGGGGCGTTACTGCGGTGATCTGACCCTGTCTGCGGCCATTGCCGGTGGCTGTGAGTTCATCGTCATTCCTGAAGTCGAATTTAACCGCGACGATCTGGTTGAAGAGATCCGTGCCGGTATCGCCAAAGGCAAGAAACACGCCATTGTCGCTATCACTGAACACATCTGCGACATCGCTGATTTGGCGCGCCACATCGAAACCGAAACCAAACGCGAAACGCGCGCAACTGTGCTGGGCCACATTCAGCGCGGTGGTGCACCTTGCGCCTACGACCGCATTCTGGCATCTCGCATGGGTGCCTATTCCATCGAGCTTCTGTTGCAGGGCTACGGTGGGCGCTGCGTCGGCGTACAAAACGAGAAGCTGGTTCATCATGACATCATCGATGCTATCGAGAACATGAAACGTCCGTTCAAAACCGAGATGTGGGAAACGGCGAAAAAACTCTACTAATCGCCTCGCTACTCGATTAAAGCCTTCATTGTGAAGGCTTTTTTTATGCCCATGGCTTTATATTTCCAAATGGAATAGCAAGAAAGTTTTTATTCTTTAATACATCCGTCTTTCTCTGGCAGGCTTTATCACTCTGATTCAATGAATCTATCCACATAAAAAAATATTTGCTGGGAGAAGCGCATGCGTAAATTGGGAGTAGGGCTGGCACTACTGTTGGTGACCGCCGGAGCAATGGCCAAAGATATTCAGATTCTGAACGTGTCCTATGACCCAACGCGTGAGCTTTATCAGGATTACAACAAAGCCTTCAGCAAATATTGGTTGGCTAAAACCGGCGACAACGTGACCGTACGCCAGTCCCACGGCGGTTCAGGCTCACAGGCGACGTCGGTTATTAATGGCATCGATGCCGACGTAGTCACGCTGGCGCTGCAGTCCGACGTTGATGCTATCGCCGATCGTGGTCGTATCGCTAAAAACTGGGAAACTCGCCTGCCGGATAATTCTGCGCCTTACACCTCAACCATCGTGTTTTTGGTTCGCAAGGGTAATCCTAAGGGCATCCATGACTGGAATGATTTGATTAAACCGGGCGTGTCGGTCATTACTCCTAACCCGAAAACATCGGGTGGCGCTCGCTGGAACTACCTGGCGGCCTGGGGTTACGCACTGCATCACAATAACAACGACAAAGCCAAGGCGACCGATTTCCTGCGCGCTCTGTTTAAAAACGTTGAAGTTCAAGATTCCGGCGCACGCGGTGCGACCAATACTTTCGTCGAACGTGGGATCGGTGATGTACTGATTTCATGGGAAAACGATGCGATTCTGGCAGACCAGAAACTGGGGAAAGGCAAGTTCGAGGTTATCTATCCGAGCGAATCTATTCTGGCTGAACCGAGCGTTTCTGTGGTGGATAAAGTGGTCGATAAACGCGGAACTCGCGACGTCGCCGACGCCTATCTGAAATATCTCTATTCCCCGGAAGGGCAGACTATCGCCGCACAGAACTACTATCGTCCGCGCGATCCTGAGGTTGCCAAGAAGTTTGCCTCTCAGTTCCCAGCTATCAAGCTGTATACCGTCGAGCAGGTTGCCGGTGGCTGGACCAACGCACAGAAAGAACAGTTTGCTAACGGTGGCATCTACGACCAGGTTAACAAGCGCTGATTGTCAGGCTGACAATAAAAAACCCCGCAGTGCGGGGTTTTTTTATGCCTCAAACGGACCTCGACGTTAATCGAGATGCGGCAATCAGGCTTTAGCCGCTGCTGCGGCTTTTACTATCACGGCAAAGGCGTCGGCCTTCAGTGACGCGCCGCCGACCAGTGCACCGTCGATGTCTGGCTGGGTGAACAGCTCTGCGGCGTTGCCCGCGTTAACGGAACCGCCGTACTGGATGATCACTTGCTTGGCCACGGCAGCGTCTTGCTTGGCGATGTGGTCGCGAATGAACTTGTGAACTGCCTGAGCCTGCGCCGGGGTCGCTGATTTGCCGGTACCGATAGCCCACACTGGCTCGTAGGCAACAACTGCGCCTTCGAAGGCTTTCGCGCCCAGAGTATTCAGCACGGCGTCGAGTTGTTTCGCACAAACAGCCTCAGTCTGGCCTGCTTCGTTTTCGGCTTCGGTTTCACCGATGCACAGAACCGGGATCAGACCCGCGTCTTTCAGCACGCCGAATTTTTTGGCAATGAACTCGTCGCTTTCTTTATGATAAGTACGACGCTCAGAGTGGCCGATAATGATGTATTTAGCGCCAATATCTTTCAGCATTTCAGCAGAAATTTCACCGGTGAAAGCGCCAGACAGGTTGGTGTCAACGTTCTGGGCACCCAGAGCGATGCGGCTACCGGACAGGGCGTGTTTCGCCTGTGACAGATAGACTTCCGGCGGAGCGATGGCAACGCCACAGCCTTCAACGGTGCTCAACTCGGTACGCAAGGCGGCAATCAGCTCATTAACCATATGAGTGCTGCCGTTCAGTTTCCAGTTACCCATCACTAATGGATGTCGCATTTTATTTACTCCATAAGGGGACGCGAGTGTCGATTGAAATTTCTGCCGAAAGGGCAGATAAACTGCACAACAGTATAGAGAGTATCAATTACAAAGGCTTTGCTTTTCGTCAAATACGCAGGGTATTAACATTTATAAATGACTAGTTAGCCAACGCTAGTTTGACCGGTTCAACCGCGAGGGTCAGCCCTTTCTCTCCGTTGTCTGAAATTACGTAGCGCACCGCGCCGACCTGTTGCTGGTAGAACGCCATCCCCTTGCCTTTATCAATCAGGCTGTTCACTTTTGCAACGCTCTGATCGACCGACAGGGTCGGGTCAAATTCGCGGATAACGTTCGCCATATAGCTGATTGCCGTGGCATGTGCGGCCTTGGCGTCGGGGCCCTGAATCGGCATGTAGGTTATCTGCATACTTTTGATTTTACCGGTGCCTTTCTCGAGCGCAGTCGAGGCATACAGGTCCTCGTTAATCTTGCTGGCTGCACGCGTTAGCAGGGCATTCTCGGGTTGGTCAGCGATGGCGCGAAACTCACCGATTGGCTGCGTCGGATTAGCGATATTATATTTCTCGCGAAAACTCACCAGCGTCATTTCAAACGTCGGCGCGCCCGGCATCAGATAAGGCGCTTTAGGTTGTTCTTCGGCGGCCTGATGATCGGGGGGCGGATCGGCAAAAGCCACCCCGCCACCGAGAGTCAGCATCAGCAGAGCTGACGCCAGGCGCAGGGGGAGGGTTCTTTTCATAACTGTGTTCTTTTATTTTGCATAGTTTACCAGTAGTGCTCGCTGGTCATATGGCCCGGTTTTCTGCGCAAGTGCTTGCGCATCTCACGTGTGTCTTTGAGAACCTGCTGCGTGTCGCGAACCATCTGCGGGTTGCCGCACAGCATAATATGGCTGTCGTTGGCGTCCATCTTCAGACCCACGGCGGCCTCAAGCGTACCGTCTTCAATCAGCGCAGGAACACGGCCTGTTAGCGAGCCTGGGGTTTCTTCGCGGCTGACGACCGTCTGAATGTGCAGCTTGCCGTCATAACGTTGTTGCAGCTGCTGCATGAGCGGCAGATAGCTTAAATCGCGCGAGAAGCGTGCGGCGTGGACCAGCACGATATTTTTGAAACGTTCTAACCCTTTTCCTTCCTGAAGGATAGCCAGATATGGGCCAATGGCCGTACCGGTTGCCAGCATCCACAGGGTGTCGCACTCGGGGATTTCATCAATGACGAAAAAGCCCTGCGACTCTTTAGTTATCATGATTTCAGCGCCAGGCTGCATTTCGTGAATGCGTGGGCTGAGTTTGCCTTCCGGGACATTGACCAGATAAAACTCGAGATTCGGGTTGCTCGGCGCGTTCACAAAAGAGTAGGCGCGCGTCACGCGTTCACCGTCTATTTCCAGCGAGAGTTTGGCGTACTGCCCGGCGGTAAAGTCATTGATAGGCGCATTAACGACGATGCTGAACAGACTGTCCGTCCAGTGCTCCACTCTTGTTACTTTACCCGTTACCCATTCTGCCATCGACTCTCTCTCCACTTGGTAGGATTGAAATTACCGGCTGATCTTATTCCATATTTTGCAGAAGGATTATCGATTAAATGTTATCAGGCCGTGGCGACAACGACCTGATAAGGGCTATCAGAGGATGAATTCGTGCAGTGCCGGGTCTTTACGGTCCAGAGAATGCGTCGAGCGAATACGGCGCACAGTGCGCGATTTACCGCGGATAACCAAGGTCTCGGTGGTCGCCAGATTACCCTGACGGCTGATGCCAGCGAGCAGGTCGCCCTGGGTAATACCGGTGGCAGAAAAAATGACGTTATCGTTGCGTGCCATGTCGCCAAGCAGCAGGACTTTACCCTCCTCGATGCCCATTTGCTGGCAGCGAGACAGCTCGTTTTCGCCCAGACGACGGTTCTCCGGCGTGTCGCCTTTAACGCGATGCCTCGCCAGCAGGCGGCCCTGCATATCGCCGTCCAGCGCACGGATCACCGCCGCTGAAATCACCCCTTCCGGTGCGCCGCCGATGCCGTACATTACGTCGACCTCGCTCTCTGGCAGGCAGGTCAGGATAGTGGCCGCTACGTCGCCGTCCGGGAAGGCAAATACGCGCACGCCAAGCGTGTGCAGCTCGCGGATAATCTCGTCGTGGCGTGGTTTGGCCAGAATGGAAACCGTCAGCTCGGTCAGTGGTTTATTAAGCGCTACAGCAATGTTGCGCAGGTTGTCGGCCAGCGGCAGGTCGAGATCAATGCATCCTCTTGCAGCGGGTCCGACGACCAGCTTTTCCATGTACATATCAGGTGCATTCAGAAACGAGCCTTTGTCACCAACCGCCAGTACGGCCACCGCATTTCCCTGACCCATGGCGGTCATACGCGTGCCTTCAATCGGATCGACGGCGATATCGACGGCATCCCCGTTGCCTGTTCCTACTTTTTCTCCGATATACAGCATCGGCGCTTCATCAATCTCGCCTTCACCGATCACAATTTCACCGGCAATGTCCAGCGTATTCAGCGTGATGCGCATGGCCTGCACGGCGGCGTTGTCAGCAAGATTTTTGTCGCCACGCCCCAGCCATTTGTAACCGGCAAGTGCAGCAGCTTCTGTCACGCGGGAGAACTCGATAGCTAATTCACGTTTCATGGATAAATCCGTTTTAAGAAAAATGAGGGCGGTGAGCAGAGGCTCATCTCAGGCCACAAAGTCTATCATAGCGGGGAGGCAGAAAAGAAAAACTCCCCGGATGGGGAGTTTTTTAGAAACGGAAAGCGGTGAGTATTTATTCGTGATCTTCCCAGGCGCGTACGCGGGCTACGGCCTTCTGCCAGCCTTTGTAGCGATAGTTACGCTCGGTGGTTTCGATACCCGGACGGAACTCTTTCTCGATAACGGCCTTGCTGCGAACTTCATCCAGGTCGCTCCAGAAACCGACGGCCAGGCCTGCCAGGAAAGCCGAACCGAGCGCAGTGACTTCGCGCACTTCAGGGCGTTCAACGCGGGTGCCGAGAATGTCTGACTGGAACTGCATCAGGAAGTTGTTGGCTACCGCACCGCCGTCAACGCGCAGCGACTGTAGACGGGTACCGGAGTCTGCCTGCATCGCGTCAATGACATCACGCGTCTGGAAAGCGATAGACTCAAGCGTTGCGCGAATAATGTGGTTGCTGTTGGCTCCGCGGCTGAGGCCGAAGATAGCGCCACGGGCATACGGGTCCCAGTAAGGCGCACCGAGGCCGGTAAAGGCAGGCACCACGTAAACGCCGTTGGTATCTTTTACCTTCGAGGCAAAGTATTCGGAGTCTGCGGCATCGTTGATCATCTTCAGCTCGTCACGCAGCCACTGGATAGATGCTCCCCCCACGAACACCGCACCTTCTAGCGCATAGTTCACTTCGCCGCGCGGACCACAGGCAATGGTCGTCAGTAGACCATTTTTAGAAACCACAGCTTCGGTACCGGTGTTCATTAATAGGAAACAGCCGGTGCCATAAGTGTTTTTCGCCATCCCAGGCTGTACGCAAAGCTGGCCGTAAAGCGCCGCCTGCTGGTCACCGGCGATCCCGGCGATTGGAATACGTGTCCCGCCTTTACCCCCGATGTTAGTCTGGCCGTAGATTTCTGAGGACGGACGTACTTCCGGCAGCATTTCACGTGGAACATCCAGCGCTTCAAGTAAACGGTCGTCCCACTCCAGGCTGTGAATGTTGAACATCATAGTGCGTGACGCATTGGTGTAGTCGGTGATATGAACCCGTCCCTGCGTCATTTTCCACACCAGCCAGGTATCAACGGTACCGAACAGCAGTTCGCCGCGTTTGGCGCGCTCACGTGAACCTTCCACGTGGTCCAGGATCCATTTCACCTTGGTACCCGAGAAATACGGGTCGACCACCAGGCCGGTATTATGACGGATATACTCTTCCATTCCGTCCTTTTTCAACTGTTCACAAATCTCTGCGGTTCGACGACACTGCCAGACGATCGCGTTATAAATTGGCTTGCCGGTTTCTTTTTCCCAGACGATGGTAGTTTCACGCTGGTTGGTGATACCGATACCGGCGATTTGGTCAGAGTTAATATCAGCCTTTGCCAGAACTTCAACCAGGACAGAGCTTTGTGAAGACCAAATTTCCATCGGGTCATGCTCGACCCAGCCAGCCTTAGGGTAGATCTGGGTGAATTCGCGCTGTGAGACGCTAACGATGTTGGCATCGTGATCGAGCACTACGGCGCGTGAACTGGTGGTACCCTGGTCGAGTGCAACGATATATTTTTTTTCGTGTGTCTTATCTGCTGTCATGATTTATGTCCTGCAAAGTGGGCTATGAACAGTTTAACCTATTAGGCTTTACGCTGAGTCTGCTGTGGCGCGTCGTCTTTAGCGGCGATGGCGACAGTCTGAGGAAGATGATTGCTAATCAGGGCCTTGTAACCAACGGCGCCCAGGCATGCACCAATCAGCGGACCGAAAATAGGCACCAGGAAGTAAGGGATGTCACGCGCACCGGTGAAGGCCACTTTTCCCCAACCTGCGAAATAGGCGAACACTTTTGGACCAAAATCACGCGCCGGGTTAAGGGCGAAGCCGGTCAATGGACCCATTGAGGCACCGATAACGGCAATCAGCAAACCAATCAACAGCGGGGCCAACGCGCCACGCGGCACACCGTTACCGTCATCGGTCAGGGCCAGAATCAGTGACATAAGAACGGCGGTGATAACCACTTCAACCAGGAATGCTTGCAACACGCTGATATGCGGGTTTGGATAGGTCGAGAAAATCCCGGCCAGATCCAAACTGGCAACGCTGCCGCGAACCATATTGTGGGTCTGTTCAAAATCGATGAAAAGGTTGTAGTAGAGGCCATAAACCAGCGCTGCGGCGCAGAATGCCCCGGCGACCTGAGCGATGATGTACGGCACGACCTTGCGGCCTTCAAAGTTGGCAAACAGGCACAGAGCGATAGTGACGGCTGGATTAAGGTGAGCACCCGAGATGGCGGCAGTCAGGTAAACAGCCATCGAGACCCCAAGGCCCCAGATGATGCTTATCTCCCACTGACCAAACGAAGCGCCTGCCAGTTTCAGTGCCGCGACACAGCCAGCACCAAAAAAGATAATCAGGCCTGTTCCCAGAAACTCGGCGATGCACTGGCCTTTGATTGTGGAACTCATATTTTGGCTCATAATCGAATCCTATAAAGGATAGTTGTTAAGGGTAGGGTTTAAATCACTTTGTTTTATTGTTTAGTGTTATTTAATTTTTACATCTCAGATCGTATGAGTATGTAATGTGAATTTATCGTTAACGAGCATAAACGAGAAATACCGAAATCAAAATGTGTGTGCTGTGTCATAAAAATGAGCGAATACGCGTGTTTTTAAGAAACTGGCTGACCGAAAAAATGAATGCTTTGCGCTAAAACTAGCGAATTTACTGACCGATCGCTGCGTTCTTTCAGCTTTTCCTGATAGTCACGCCATGATAATTGCAACAGACTGCGTGCAGGGCCAGTATGTTGCTAGACAGCGAAGGGATGCCTACATACAATCGGGGTTAATTGAAGCCGCAGTGTTAATTACAGTTGTAGTTAATTGAATTATCGAGCTGCGTCGGGAAGATGCGGCGAGTCTTATAAGATGTACGCCTTGCGAACATAAGGGGAATAAACATGTCATTTGAAGTCTTTGAGAAACTAGAAACTAAAGTTCAGCAAGCGATTGATACCATTACTTTACTGCAGATGGAAATCGAAGAGCTTAAAGAGCAGAACAACAGCCTGTCTCAGCAGGTACAGCAGGCGAACGGTAACCACGAGTCACTGGTTCGTGAAAATGCGCATCTGAAAGAAGAGCAGCACGTTTGGCAAGAGCGTTTGCGCTCACTTCTCGGAAAAATGGAAGAAGTCTAATCCACTGAGTCCTTGAAGCTGCACGCCGTCAGCGGCGTTTATTCACCCGAATCACTGACTTATGTCGGCTCATCGGGAATCGATTCGCTCGCTGCCTTGTTGCGACTCCAATGACTCTGCGGACGTAGTGTTCTACTTTTCCAAAATAAAAAAGACGCATTTTGCGTCTTTTTTGTTGCCTAAAAAGCGAGAGATTACTCGATATCGAGCGGGTCCTCTGACAGCACGATGCCGGTGTTGTCGGCGTACAGGTGGTCACCCGAGAAGAAGGTCACGCCACCAAAGTTTACGCGGATATCGCTTTCGCCAATCCCTTCGCTCGCGGCCCCCGCCGGGATAGCGGCCATTGCCTGAATGCCAATATCCAGCTCTTCGAGGTCATCAACCTGACGCACAGCACCGTAAATCACTATGCCTTCCCACTCGTTTTGCAGCGCCAGGTTTGCCAGTCCTGCATCAAGCAGGGCGCGACGCACCGAACCGCCGCCGTCTACCAGCAGAACACGGCCACGGCCATTTTCTTCAAGCAGATCGTAGAGCAAGCCATTATCTTCAAAGCATTTCACCGTGGTGATTTGCCCACCAAATGAAGTACGTCCACCAAAGTTGGAGAACAGGGGTTCAACGACATTCACTTCTTCATGATAAATGTCGCATAGTTCTGAAGTATCGTATTTCATAGGATTTTTATCTGGTTGCTCGCTGGTGCTTTCAGTATATCCCTTTCTGGCAGATGTTGGCAAAATCATCAATTCTTTACGTTTTGACTTTCCGTATCTACCTCATGCCGAGGGACGTGGGGCAAGAAAAAGGGAGGCCGAAGCCTCCCTGATTTTCTGTATCATGCACATAACACCATTACAGAATAAAGCGGCTCAGGTCTTCGTCGGCGACCAGTGCATCAAGGTGATTGCGCACATAGTCGGCATCGATGATCACCGTCGTGCCGTTGCTTTCGCTGGCATCATAGGAGATGTCTTCCATCAAACGCTCCAGCACGGTATGCAGACGACGAGCACCGATGTTCTCGGTGGTTTCGTTAACCTGCCATGCGGCTTCTGCGATGCGGCGAATACCGTCTTGGGTAAACTCAACGGTCACGCCTTCAGTCTGCATCAGCGCTTTGTACTGATGAGTCAGTGACGCGCTTGGCTCGGTCAGAATACGCTCGAAGTCTTCGGTAGACAGCGCCTGTAGCTCAACGCGGATAGGCAGACGACCCTGAAGTTCCGGGATCAGGTCCGAAGGATTGGCAGTCTGGAACGCGCCGGAAGCGATAAACAGGATGTGGTCAGTTTTGACCATACCGTGTTTCGTCGAAACGGTGCAGCCTTCTACCAGAGGCAGCAGGTCGCGCTGCACGCCTTCGCGAGACACGTCCGGGCCGGAGCTCTGGCCGCGTTTACAGATTTTGTCTATCTCATCGATGAACACGATACCGTGTTGTTCAACGGCTTCAATCGCCTGTTCTTTAAGCTCTTCCGGGTTAACCAGCTTGGCGGCTTCTTCTTCAACCAGCAGCTTGTAGGCTTCCTTGATTTTCAGCTTACGCGCTTTCTGTTTCTGTCCCGCCATGTTCTGAAACATAGACTGCAGCTGGTTGGTCATCTCTTCCATGCCGGGAGGTGCCATGATTTCTACGCCAGCCGGAGTATCGGCGACGTTGATCTCGATTTCTTTATCGTCGAGCTGGCCTTCACGCAGTTTTTTGCGGAAAGACTGGCGTGCGGCAGAAGGCTCTTTGGCCTCATCCGGCTGGCCCCAGTTGTTCTTGGCCGGTGGGATAAGGACGTCGAGGATGCGCTCTTCAGCCATCTCTTCTGCGCGGTAACGGTTCTTCTCGATAGACTGCTGACGCACCATTTTGATGGCAGAATCGGTCAGGTCACGAATGATGGAATCGACTTCTTTACCGACATAGCCCACTTCGGTGAACTTGGTGGCTTCTACCTTGATAAACGGCGCGTTGGCCAGTTTCGCCAGACGGCGAGCAATCTCGGTTTTACCGACACCGGTTGGGCCGATCATCAGAATGTTTTTAGGCGTGACTTCGTGGCGCAGCGCTTCATCGAGCTGCATACGACGCCAGCGGTTACGCAGCGCGATGGCAACAGCGCGTTTCGCATTGTGTTGCCCGATGATGTAGCTGTCTAATTCGCTGACAATCTCGCGTGGGGTCATTTCAGACATAATTTTCGATCCTTACGCTTTAGGATTGCTTAGGCAATTCCAGGAAATTGAGGTTATGGTTGGTGTAAATGCAGATATCACCCGCGATGTTCAGCGATTTTTCAGCAATTTCACGCGCGCTTAACTCGGTGTTTTCCAGCAGCGCAGTGGCCGCTGCCTGGGCGTAGGGACCGCCTGAACCGATAGCGATCAGTCCGTTATCCTGACGAATAACGTCACCGTTGCCGCTAATAAGCAGCGAATCTGTCTCATCTGCCACGACCAGCAACGCTTCCAGACGACGCAGCATGCGGTCGGTGCGCCAGTCTTTTGCCAGCTCAACGGCGGCTTTGGTCAGGTGGCCCTGATGCATCTCGAGTTTGCGCTCAAACAGCTCAAACAGCGTAAACGCATCGGCAGTACCGCCGGCGAAGCCCGCGATCACTTTATCTTTGAAGAAGGTACGTACTTTGACGACGTTACCTTTCATGACGGTGTTACCCATAGTGGCCTGGCCATCACCACCTACTACGACGTGGCCGTTACGGCGCACACATACAATTGTTGTCACGAGCTGTTCCTCGTTGCAGACGGAAGAGATCCCGGCGAAGTTATGCAACCCTGATTAGGTTGCATAAACTTCGCGGGCCATATTGAATGTATAGATTGGGGGGGATTATGGGTTTTCAACCCCCGACGGGGACGGGAATACAGCTCGAAATGCCAGATCCTTTCAAACGCGACAGCGTACCGTCTGCGCCAGAGCGATTGTTGTAGGGTCCAATGACCACACGATTCCAGCCACCGCTTGAGGTGACACGGCTCTCGAAGCCTTCAAACGCCAGCTTGGCTCGCACGGATTCGGCCTGCTCGGTACCGCGGAAGGATCCACACTGCACGATAAAGCGCTGGGCTTTTTCCTGCTCCTTCGGTTTTTCCTTTTCCGGAGTATTCTGAGCGATGTCCTGCTGTTGAGGACGCGCTCGTTCCGGTTTTGCCTGCGTTATCATCGGCTGTTGCTGCACAGGGCGCGGTTTAGGCTGAACCGGGGCCGCCTGTGGCGCTCTCACCGGCTGTTGCATAAACGTCGGCTGGCTGCTCTGCTGCCGTGAAACCGGCGCGGTCCGGGTCGCTTGCGTCGGGTCGTTATACGGCACTTCGTTCAGCTGAGTCGGTGCCTGGCGCATATCTGCCTGCATCTGTTCCAGCAGCTGTTTCTGTTCCGGTGTGAGCTGAGTTTTTGAAGAAACATCGCCACCGGAGGTTGGTTCGGTCGGCGTCTGCACGCCCATCTGACGATTTTCCAACTCCTTGATATAACGCCAGCGTTCCTCCGGTTTAGGGGGAAGGCCATTGCCCGGACGAGGGACGTGCGTTGGCAGAATTTCAGCCTCTTCCATTTTTTTGTGGCTGATAAAATAAAGGCCACCGACAAAGACAACCAGAACGGCAACGGCAACGGCCACCACGGTTTTGGATACCATCGGAGAACTGCTTTTTTTACTACGGCTGGTGGTTTTCTTTCGCCGTGTTCCTGAGCGCCCACGGCTCACATAGTCTTTTTGTGCCACTATCGTTTCGCTGTGTCGTTAGGATTAAAGAAGTACGTCATTTTTTACAGGGTCCTGAAAACTTGACTGTTAACTAGCGCTTAGGCGCGGCAGTACTGCCGCGAATAACCAGTTCACTTTCGAGCAAACGTGAACCGCTTTGAACCGAATGACCGTTCAGTTGTTCCAGCAATAATAACATGGCTTCTCGGCCAATCTGGAATCTCGGTTGAGCCACCGTGGTGAGCGGCGGATCGTAAAACTCACTGATTTTAATGTCGTCGAAACCAACAATAGACAAATCTTGCGGGATACGCAGCCCTAATTTTTTTGCCTCAAAGATTGCGCCGATGGCCATGATGTCGTTATGACAGAAAATGGCGGTCGGCGGTTTCGGCTGGCTCATCAGCGTAGACAGCGCCTGCGCGCCGGATTCATAGCTGAAATCACCGTGGGCAATATACTGACTCTCCACCGATTGGCCGTTGCGTCTAATGGCCTGAATATAGCCCTGCAATCGATATTGGCACAGCGGCATGGACTCCGGCCCGGCAATGCAGGCAATGCGCTGATGGCCAAGGCTAATCAGATAGTGCACGGCGTCGTAGGCGGCGGTGAGGTTGTCAATGTGCACCGTCGGCAGTTCGAGTTCGGGTGCAAATTCGTTGGCCATCACCATCGGCGGCAGATTGCGCTGCTCTTCTTTACTGGCATCAAACGGCAGGTCAGAACCTAACAGCAGCATACCGTCAATTTGCTTGGTAATGATAAGGTTGATAAAGGTTTTTTCTTGCTGGTTCTGCTGAGCGCAGTCGCCAATGAGCACCAGATAGCCGTTTTCGGCGGCAGTACGCTCGATCCCCTGGATCACGTCGGCAAAGAACGGATCGCAGATGTCGGGGACGATCACTAGAATAGTGCGTGACTCATTGCGCTTGAGATTGCGGGACAAAGAGTGCGGCGAATAGCCGACGGCAATCACCGCCTGCTCAACCCGTTGACGGGTCGATGCTGAAACCTTTTCAGGATTCATCAACGCTCGCGATACCGTGGCGGTAGAAACCCCGGCCATTTCCGCCACGTCTTTCATGGTGGCGGTAGGAATTACTCTATTTTGATCCAACGCATCTCTCCTTGCACCTGCATCAAACTGACACGACATCATGGATGTTTATTTTTATAAGCTTGTTGGCAGCATCCGTGCATATTTAATATCTATTTATCATGCTAGCAAAAGGATTGCATAGCTCATCACATTCTAAACAGAATGTGGCTAGGAATAATGACCAAATTGCATAAAAAATGTGACTTCTGCAGTTTTTTCGCGCTGGATTCCAAAAAAACAGCCGTTAACGTCATCAATTATCAATAGGATCAACATCCAGCGTCCATTTTACCTTTTTAGACTGCGGCAAACTGCCAATCAGCGGCATTGAGGTCTTGATAATCTGCTGTAGTACCTTGCGCGAGGGATGCTGAATCAGCAGCTGCCAGCGGAAACGACCGCTGCGCTTGGCCTGTAGCGCGGGAACAGGACCCAGGATCCACAGCGAATCATCCTTCAGCGGGCTGGCTTCGAGCAGGTTACGCAGCTGCTGTAGAAAGAGCGATGACTGACGGTTGTCGTGATCTTCCGAACGAAACAGCACGTGGCTGGTGTACGGCGGCAAAAATACGCTTTTACGCTCCGCCAGCGTCTGTTTGGAAAAGGCATCGTAACCGTGCTGCAACAGCACCTGCAGCAGTGGGTGCTCGGGGTGGTGCGTTTGCAGTACCACTTCGCCCTGTTTACCGGCGCGCCCTGCACGGCCCGAGACCTGAGTATAGAGCTGGGCAAAGCGTTCAGCGGAACGAAAGTCGGCCGAAAAAAGTGCGCCATCAACGTCGAGTAAGGAAACCAGCGTGACATCGGGGAAGTGATGTCCTTTCGCCAGCATCTGGGTGCCTATCAGGATCCGTGCGCCGCCGCGATGCACCTCGGCCAGATGCTGCTCCAGCGAGCCTTTGCGGCTGGTCGTGTCGCGGTCGATACGCGTGATAGGCGTATCAGGAAACAGCGGCGCGAGTTCATTCTCAAGCTGCTCGGTACCGACGCCAACGGAAACCAGCTGCGTCGAGCCGCACTGCGGGCACTGATGAGGCACCGGGCGCTGGCTGTCGCAGTGGTGACAGCGCAGCTGCCGTTGATTCTGGTGAAAGGTATAATAGTGGTCGCAGCGTTGGCACTCGGCTATCCAGCCGCATTCGTGGCACAGCAGAGCGGGTGCGTAGCCGCGTCGGTTGAGAAACAGCATCACCTGGTTATCGGCCTTGAGGTGCTGCTGCATACGCTGAATGAGCGGCTGCGACAGGCCAACCTTGAGCGGCAGGCCTTTGAGATCGAGTAAGTGATGCACCGCCGGTTTGGCGTTACCGGCGCGCTTGCTCAGCGTCAGCTGGCGATATTTGCCGAGCTGGACGTTGTGCAGAGTTTCCAGAGCCGGGGTGGCGGAGCCCATCACAATCGGGATGTTTTCGGCATGTGCCCGAAACACGGCAAGGTCTCGGGCGTGGTAGCGCCAGCCTTCCTGCTGTTTATAAGAGCTGTCGTGTTCTTCGTCGATGATTATCACGCCGAGGCGCGCAAACGGGGTAAACAGTGACGATCGTGTGCCAATCACAATCCCGGCCTCGCCGTTTCTGGCGCGAAGCCACACCGCCAGACGTTCGCTGTCGTTCAAACCGGAATGTAATACGTCGACCGGTGCGCTGAAACGTTCGCGGAAACGAGCGATGGTCTGCGGCGTCAGACCAATCTCCGGCACCATTACCAGCGCCTGCCGACCCTGCGCCAGAATATTCTCCAGCACGCTGAGATATACCTCGGTTTTACCCGAGCCGGTCACCCCGGCCAAGAGCCAGGCTGAAAACTGCTGATCTTCGCTGCGGATTGCGCCGACCGCGGTGGCCTGCTCAGTGTTGAGTCTCAGGCGCTCGCCGACCACGCTGAAGTCCTTACGCCAATCCTGTGCCACCGGCGCGACGCTTTGCAAGTCGGCGAGCCCTTTGGCGCGCAGTGCCTGTAGCGCCGCTTCGTTAAGGTCGAGATCGCTGATTTGATGACGGTACAGTTTGCCTTGCATCAGTGCCGCCATGGCCTGCTGCTGCTTAGGTGCACGTTTGAGGTCGTTGAGCGGCGTCGCACGGCCCTGTTCGGTAGCGAACCACTGCCAAAGCGGCGTCAGTTCCGCCGGTTTCCCCTGACGGAGCAGGACCGGCAGGGCGTGAAATAATACTTCACCGAGCGGGAAGTGATAATAGTCGGACGCCCAGTGCAACACGCGCCACAGGTCACGGGTATACAGGCTGGCGCTGTCGAGCACCTCATTAACCGATTTAAGCTTTTCGAGGGGAAATTCGCTGCTGTCGCTGACGCCGGTCACGATGCCGATAGCATCGCGTTTGCCGAAGGGAACGCTGACCCGACAGCCGGGAACCACCTGCATACCGGGGGGTAACAAATAGTCAAATGTGCGGCTTAAAGGGACAGGTAGAGCAACGTGAGCAACGGGCATTGGCGGTCCAGGCTATAAAAAAATGACGAGATAGTGTACACTGTGTGACTCGGAATGCATGAACATGATTGCGCGGTCACTTTATATTCTGTATGATTCGCCGCCTTTGATGCATTCCGCATCAGAGACCTAATCATTTACACCACGCGTGGTGTCCGACGGCAAAACGGTTGGATAGCGACGCGGCCTAAACAGAGGTTTTCCCATGAAACAAGGTATTCACCCTAAATACGAAGTTGTTACTGCTAACTGTTCTTGCGGTAACGTTATCAAAATCGGTTCTACCGTTGGTCACGACCTGAACCTGGACGTTTGTGGCGAATGCCACCCGTTCTACACTGGTAAGCAGCGTGAAGTGGCTACCGGTGGCCGCGTTGACCGCTTCAACAAGCGTTTCAGCGTACCGAGCAGCAAATAAGCTTCGCTCGATAGCAAAAAAAGGCGCCGGTGGCGCCTTTTTTGTTGCCTGCTATTTGTGTTTTACGGGTAAACACGTCTTTAAAGGCAAGGTTTCTTTCTACCTACCCGGTTTGCTTAATATTCCCAGGTATCTGGATCTACACCCAGTTCGCGCATCAGGATTTTGGCGGCTTCCGGAATTTCATCACTGCGTTCTTTACGCAGATCTTCATCGTTCGGTAGCGGCTGGCCCGTAAAGGCATGAAGAAACGCTTCGCACAACAATTCACTGTTAGTGGCATGGCGCAGGTTGTTCACCTGGCGACGTGTGCGCTCGTCTGTCAAAATCTTTAATACTTTCAGCGGAATGGAAACCGTGATCTTTTTAACTTGTTCGCTTTTTTTACCGTGTTCAGCGTAAGGGCTGACATACTCGCCGTTCCACTCAGCCATGGGACACCTTAAATTTATCAAATAAAAATAAAATTCTGAAAACCCGGGGATTATGCCCGATTTCCACAGATCTCACTATAGCCATCGTCCTTGTAAAATTCTGGCCTGACGCTGTTCACTTTGTCAGCGGATGTAGGTTCGTGCTTTACTGGGCCAGGACACCGCTTTGCGTCCGCAAATCAAGGCATACCGCTATAATTTTAGCGGGTATTATCACATTGCTCAATCTATACGCAAAGAAGTTTAGATGTCCAGATGTATTGACGTCTATCCCGCTAACGATTAATCTTTACACCCTCATCCTCTATTTATCCCGTCAGGGAGCAACAACTATGACGCTCAAGCAAGGCACAATCGCGGTTAGCAGTGGACTCAACATTGACCAGCAGTATGGATGTGTTGTTCCTCCTATTACCCTTTCCAGCACGTATAATTTCGAAGATTTCAATCAGCCACGCGCCCACGACTATTCCCGTCGCGGTAATCCTACGCGTGACGTGGTGCAGCGCGCATTGGCGAGTCTTGAAGGGGGCGCGGGTGCCGTGCTGACCAGCAGCGGGATGTCTGCTATTCATCTGGTGTGTACGGTGTTTCTTAAGCCGGGAGATTTGCTTGTTGCTCCGCACGACTGCTACGGCGGCAGCTATCGCCTGTTTGATAGCCTGAGCAAGCGGGGTGCCTATCGCGTCCTGTTTGTCGACCAGGGTGACCCAGAGGCATTGCAGGCTGCGCTGGAGCAGAAGCCTAAGCTGGTCCTGATTGAAACGCCGAGCAATCCACTGCTGCGCGTGGTGGACATCAAGGCGATTTGCGACGCTGCGCATGCGGCAGGCGCGCTGACGGTGGTGGATAACACCTTCCTGAGTCCGGTCCTGCAACAGCCTCTGAAGCTGGGTGCTGACTTGGTCGTGCATTCCTGTACTAAATACCTCAACGGCCATTCTGACGTGGTTGCAGGTACGGTGATTTCCAAAACCGCCGAGCATGCGACCGAGCTGGCCTGGTGGGGGAACAACATCGGCGTCACCGGCGCGGCATTTGACAGCTATCTTCTGCTGCGTGGCCTGCGTACCGTCGGCGTTCGCGTGAAGCAGCAGCAGGAAAATGCACTGGCAATTGTTGCTTATTTACAGAAACAATCGTTAGTGAAAAAGCTGTATCATCCTTCTCTGCCAGAGAATCAGGGCCACGAGATTGCACGACGTCAACAAAGTGGTTTTGGGGCGATGGTAAGCTTCGAGTTTGCAGGTGATGAGGCAAGTTTGCGTCACTTCCTGTCTGAGTTAAAACTTTTCACGCTGGCCGAATCATTGGGCGGGGTTGAGAGTCTGATTTCACATACCGCCACCATGACCCACGCTGGCATGGCACCGGAAGCGCGTAAAGCCGCCGGGATTTCCGACAGTCTGCTCCGCGTTTCTGTCGGTCTTGAAGATAGCGAAGACTTAATTGCCGACCTGGAACAGGCTTTCCAGTCGGTCGCAAAGAGGTAAGTAATGAGTGCAATAGCGGTTGCAGCGCCGGCAGGAAGTCGGCAGTTACATAAATTTGGCGGTAGCAGTCTGGCCGACGCAAAGTGTTATCTGCGCGTAGCGGGCATTATGGCCGAATACGGTAATCCTGGCGATATCATGGTGGTCTCTGCCGCAGGCAGCACGACGAACCAGCTGATTAACTGGCTGAAACTCAGCCAGAATGACCGGATTTCGGCTCATCAGGTGCAGCAGGCGCTGCGTCGATATCAGAGTGAGTTGATTACCGCACTGCTGCCACCGGAAATGGCTGAACCGCTGATTGCGACCTTTATTCACGACCTTGAACGCTTGGCCGTGCTGCTCGACGGCAAAATCACCGATGCAGTTTACGCCGAGGTGGTGGGGCATGGCGAGGTGTGGTCCGCACGCCTGATGTCTGCGCTGCTTGCCAAAAAGGACATTCCTTCTGCCTGGCTCGATGCCCGCGATTTCCTGCGTGCCGAACGTGCTGCACAGCCGCAGGTAGATGAAGGCCGTTCTTATCCGTTGCTGCAACAGCTTCTGGCGCAGCATCCGCATCAATATCTGGTCGTGACCGGGTTCATCTCGCGCAATGATGCGGGTGAAACCGTGCTGCTTGGCCGCAACGGCAGCGACTATTCTGCCACGCAGATTGGCGCGCTGGCGGGCGTAAGCCGAGTCACCATCTGGAGCGATGTCGCCGGTGTTTACAGCGCTGACCCGCGCAAGGTGAAAGATGCCTGTTTGCTGCCCTTGCTGCGTCTCGACGAGGCCAGCGAGCTGGCGCGTCTGGCCGCCCCGGTGCTGCATACCCGCACGCTGCAGCCGGTCTCGGGTAGCGATATCGATTTACAGCTGCGCTGCAGCTATCAGCCGGAACAGGGCTCCACGCGCATCGAACGCGTGCTGGCGTCCGGGACCGGCGCCAAGATTGTTACCAGCCACGACGATATCTGCCTGATTGAGGTTGCCGTAGCGCCGAGCCATGATTTTGCGCTGGTGCAAAAGGACGTCGAGCTGGTGCTCAACCGTGCGCAGGTGAAGCCGCTCGCGACCGGCGTTCACGCCGACCGTAATCTGCTTCAGCTCTGCTATACCTCTGAAGTGGTCAACAGCGCGCTCGCCGTCCTGGAAGAGGCTGCACTGCCGGGTCGGCTGGTGCTGCGTGAAGGGCTTGCAATGGTGGCATTGGTTGGCGCAGGCGTGTGCAAAAATCCGTTGCACAGCCACCGTTTTTATCAGGAACTGAAAGACCAGCCGGTCGAGTTTGTCTGGCAGGCGGAGGACGGTATCAGCCTGGTGGCCGTACTGCGCGTCGGGCCGACCGAGCATCTGATTCAGGGTCTGCACAATACGCTGTTCCACGCCGAGAAACGCATTGGGCTGATGCTGTTCGGCAAAGGGAATATCGGCTCGCGCTGGCTCGAGCTGTTTGCCCGTGAGCAGAAAAATATCTCCGCACGCAGCGGCTTTGAGTTTGTGCTGGCCGGCGTGGTCGACAGCAAGCGCAGCCTGCTAAGCTATGACGGGCTGGACGCCAGCCGTGCATTAGCCTTCTTCGACGATGAAGCGCGTGAGCACGACGAGGAGTCGCTGTTCCTGTGGATGCGTGCCCATCCTTACGATGATTTAGTGGTGCTTGACGTAACGGCAAGCGCCGAGCTGGCGGACCAGTATCTTGATTTCGCCAGCTATGGTATTCACGTCATTGGTGCCAACAAACTCGCCGGCGCATCATGCAGCGACAAGTATCGCCAGATTCGCGATGCGTTCGCCAAGACCGGCAGTCACTGGCTCTATAACGCCACCGTGGGCGCAGGTTTACCTATCAACCACACGGTGCGTGACCTGCGCGACAGCGGCGACAGTATTTTGGCCATCAGCGGCATCTTCTCCGGCACCCTGTCATGGCTATTCCTGCAGTTTGACGGCACGCAGCCGTTTACCGAGTTGGTGGATTTGGCCTGGCAGCAAGGACTTACCGAGCCCGATCCGCGCGTTGACCTGTCGGGTCAGGACGTGATGCGCAAGCTGGTTATCCTGGCGCGTGAAGCCGGTTATGACATTGAGCCTAATCAGGTTCGCGTTGAATCACTGGTACCGGAAGACTGTGCCACTGGCTCCGTCGATCAGTTCTTTGAAGGTGGCGAAGCGCTAAACGAGCAAATGTTGCAACGCCTTGAAGCGGCCAGAGAGATGGGGCTGGTGCTGCGTTATGTCGCGCGATTTGATGCCAATGGCAAAGCGCGTGTTGGCGTCGAAGCCGTGCGTGAGGACCATCCGTTGGCTTCTCTGCTGCCCTGCGACAACGTTTTTGCTATCGAAAGCCGCTGGTATCGTGATAACCCGTTGGTCATTCGCGGACCCGGTGCCGGGCGCGATGTTACGGCCGGCGCCATCCAGTCTGATCTTAACCGCTTGACCCAACTGCTTTAATTTCATCCCCCTGCACAACTCTGCTGCAGGGGGATTCTTCATCTCCCTCGCGAACTTGAAATTCTCTCAATTTGAGTGAAGATTAATCATTGCCCGAAACTATTTTTGAGTTGACTATTTGACCAAAAACCCGCATTTTCTATCTATACGTTTAGACGTCTAGACGCTTATCAGGCGGCGCCGATAAGTAAAACGATGTGATGAAGAGGTAGAGACAGCATGAGCTTTTTCCACGCCAACCAGCGCGAAGCGTTAAACCAGAGTCTGGCCGAATTACAGGGTCAAATTAACGTCTCTTTCGAATTCTTCCCGCCGCGAACCCGCGAAATGGAAGACACGTTGTGGAGCTCTATTGACCGTCTCAGCAGCCTCAAGCCGAAATTCGTTTCTGTGACTTACGGGGCTAACTCAGGCGAGCGCGACCGGACGCACAGCATCATTAAAGGCATTAAGGAGCGTACTGGTCTTGAAGCGGCGCCGCATCTGACCTGTATCGATGCATCGCCTGCCGAGCTGCGTCAAATCGCACAGGACTACTGGAACAGCGGTATCCGTCACATCGTAGCGCTGCGCGGTGATTTACCGCCAAACAGCGGCAAGCCAGAGATGTATGCGACCGACCTGGTGCACCTGCTCAAAGACGTCGGTGATTTTGATATTTCCGTTGCGGCTTATCCGGAAGTGCATCCAGAAGCGAAGAGCGCACAGGCTGACCTGATTAACCTGAAGCGTAAAATCGATGCCGGTGCTAACAGCGCGATTACCCAATTCTTCTTCGACGTAGAAAGCTATCTGCGTTTCCGTGACCGCTGCGTATCAGCCGGGATTGACGTTGAGATTGTGCCGGGCATTCTGCCGGTCTCTAACTTCAGACAGCTGCAACGCTTTGCCACTATGACCAACGTGCGTGTGCCAAACTGGATGACCAACATGTTTGCCGGACTGGATGACGACGCTGAAACGCGCAAAATGGTCGGTGCCAATATTGCGATGGACATGGTGAAGATTCTCAGCCGTGAAGGGGTGAAGGACTTTCACTTTTATACGCTGAACCGTGCCGAAATGAGCTATGCCATTTGCCACACGCTAGGCGTTCGCCCAGGCGTGCCGGCATCTTTAGCGCAGTAGCGTCGTTGGCTGCTTTTTCATCCCGGTCACTGACTTGTGTACGCTTCCGGGAATCTGTTCAATTACCCCCAACGCCGCTACCGTTTTAAAGATAATGGCTTTTAGCCGGTATTACGCATGCCTGCGGCAACGCCTGCGATAGTCACCATCAGCGCCTGCTCGACGCGGGCATCCAGTTCACCTTGTGCCTCAAGCTCGCGCGAGCGATGCAGCAGCTCTGCCTGAAGTACGTTCAGCGGGTCGGTGTAGACGTTACGCAGCGCGATAGACTCGGCAATCCACGGCAGATCAGCCATCAGGTGATCGTCGTTGGAGATAGCCAGCACAACCTTGATATCGTTACTCAGCTGCTCGCGCAGTTTCTGGCCCAGCGGCCACAGATCTTTGCTTACCAGACGCTGATCGTAGTACTCCGCCAGCCACAAATCGGCCTTGGCAAATACCATTTCCAGCATACCAATACGCGTCGAGAAGAACGGCCAGTCACGGCACATCGACTCGAGTACGTCACGTTTACCTGCATCAACCACCGCCTGTAAACCCGCACCCGCACCCAGCCACGCAGGCAGCATCAGGCGGTTCTGCGTCCAGGCGAAGATCCACGGGATGGCGCGCAGGCTTTCGACGCCGCCGCTGGCCTTACGTTTGGCAGGGCGAGAGCCGAGCGGCAGCTTGGCCAGCTCCTGCTCTGGGGTCGCCGAACGGAAGTAAGGCACGAAGTCTTTATTCTCGCGCACGTAGCCGCGATACATGTTGCAGGAAACCTCGGACAGCTGGTCCATCACCTCGACCCAGGCCTTTTTAGGCTCAGGTGGCGGCAGCAGGTTGGCTTCGAGAATAGCGCCGGTGTAGAGCGCGAGGCTGCTGATGGTCACTTCCGGCAGGCCATATTTGAAGCGGATCATCTCACCCTGTTCGGTGACGCGCAGGCCGCCTTTAAGGCTGCCCGGAGGCTGCGACAGCAGCGCCGCGTGAGCCGGCGCACCCCCGCGACCAATCGAACCGCCGCGACCATGGAACAGCGTCAGCAGCACGCCCGCTTTCTCGCAGGTTTTGATTAACGCATCCTGCGCACGATACTGCGCCCATGAGGCTGCCATAACTCCTGCGTCTTTCGCCGAGTCAGAGTAGCCAATCATCACCATCTGTTTGCCCTGAATAAAGCCGCGATACCAGTCAATGCTCAGCAGTTGCGTCATGACGGAGTCTGCATTGTTCAGATCGTCAAGGGTTTCGAACAGCGGCGCAACCGGCATCGCAAACGGGCAACCCGCTTCTTTGAGCAGCAGGTGAACCGCCAGCACGTCGGACGGGGTACGCGCCATCGAAATGACGTAGGCCGCAATCGAGCCTTCTGGCGCTTCGGCCGCAACCTGACAGGTATCCAGCACTTCTTTGGTTTCAGGGCTTGGCGTCCACTTGCGTGGCACCAGCGGACGCGGTGAGTTCAGTTCGCGGATCAGGAACGCCTGTTTATCGCTCTCGGACCAGCTCTCATAATCGCCCAGTCCCAGGAAACGGGTTATCTCGGCAATGGCCTCGGTATGGCGGGTGCTTTCCTGACGGATGTCGATACGCACCAGCGGCACGCCGAAGCAGCGCACGCGGCGCAGGGTATCGAGCAACTGACCGTTGGCAATGATGCCCATGTTGCAGGCTTGCAGTGACTGATAGCAGGCATACAGCGGCGCCCACAGCTGGTCGTTGTTTACCAGCAGGTCTTTAGGACGCGGCAGGGATTCGCCTTTCAAGCGGGCTTCCAGATAAGCCTGGGTCGACAGCAGCTGAGTGCGAATATCTTTCATAATGGTGCGATATGGCTCGACGACGTCTTCACCACCGGCCAGCTCACGCAGCTCAGGCGTTGCTTCGGTCATCGACAGCTCGGAAATCAGTACGTGGATATCGCGCAGGAACAGGTCCGTTGCCTTCCAGCGGCTCAGCTGGAGCACGTGGCGCGTAATGGCAGCAGTGACGTTCGGGTTGCCGTCGCGGTCGCCGCCCATCCAGGAGGTAAAGCGTACCGGCACGGCTTCGACCGGCATTTTGTAGTCAAGTGAGGTTTCAAGCTGTTCGTTGAACTCACGCAGGAAGGCCGGAACGCCTTCCCAGAGGCTGTTTTCAACCACCGCAAAGCCCCACTTGGCTTCGTCGACCGGCGTTGGGCGAATCTTGCGGATTTCGTCCGTGTGCCATGACTGGGCAATCAGCTGGCGCAGGCGGCGCATAATCTGCTTACGCTCATAGTCGGCCAGATCGTTATGGTCGAGTTGTTTCAGGCAGTTGTTGATTTCAACAAGCTTGTGGATCAGGGTACGACGAGCAATTTCGGTTGGGTGCGCGGTTAACACCAGCTCGATCGAAAGCTCTTCAACGGCGTCGCGCAGCTGCTGGTCGGACAGATTCTTCGACTTCAGACGGTCAATCAGCTGGGCCAACGCTTCAGGGTTGCTGGCTGCCTCGCCGTGCGGAGAAATGCTGTGGTATTGCTCGGCAACGTTGGTCAGGTTAAGGAACTGACTGAATGCACGGGCAACCGGAAGTAATTCGTCGTTGGATAAATTTTGCAGCGTGGTCAGCAGTTCCTGACGGTCGGCCTCATTACCTGCACGAGAGGATTTAGAGAGTTTGCGGATTTTCTCTACGCGATCAAGGACCTGCTCTCCCAGCGTGTCTTTGATGGTCTCTCCAAGCAGTTTGCCCAGCGTGCTGACATTACTTCGCATTGCGGAATATTGTTCGTTCATATTACCTCTGACCCGTTTCTTGTTTGATTTCTTATGTCTTGTAAATAACTTTCACCCGTAAGGCGCATTTGCCTCTGTCTATCCCGCCTTCATGGCAATAATCAGTCGTCCAAATTTAGTACTGTAGGAAGTTACCGCAAAAACCCCAATTTCCTTATTAGAAAATCGCTGAATCGAGTAATCAGACTGAAATTTAATTACAGCCGGTAGGTTATTAGTCTGGCTAATTGGCCGTTTTGTACAATATCAAAGGGCACCTTTCGATGCCCCTTTTTTTGTTACATATTTTTAACAATACTAAAACGAGTTTAGCTGAATTAGTGATGACAGAAGTGATGAACCACTTGAGTTATCAGTTCGCGCGTCGGTTTGATGAAGGCGGTATCGATATATTCATCAGGCTGGTGGGCCTGATCGATTGAGCCAGGACCGAGAACCAGCGTCGGGCACAGTTCCTGAATAAACGGCGCCTCGGTGCAGTAGTTAACGATTTCAGTTTCGGTTCCCAGCAGCTTCTCGACCACCTGCACCAGGCGGTGATCCGGCGGACATTCATAGCCCGGAATCGGTGGATGCAGCGCTTCAATGGTCAGACGGCCCGGCCAGCGACTGCTGACAGGCTCAAGCGTTTCGTTAAGCAATTCGTCTAAATCCGACAGCGTCAGGCCCGGCAGCGGGCGAATATCCATGTGCAGTTCACAGCAGGCACAGATGCGGTTTGCCGCATCACCGCCGTTGATGTGGCCAAAGTTCATGGTCGGATAAGGAATCGCAAAGCCGCTGTGGTTGTAGCGCGTTTGCAGCGTCTTACGCAGTTCCATCAGATGGGTGATGGAGTCATGCATTAGCTCAATCGCATTAATGCCGCGTGAAGGGTCGCTCGAGTGGCCCGACTGGCCGGTGATACGAATGGCGTTAGAGATGTGGCCTTTGTGTGCGCGCACCGGTTTTAGCGAGGTTGGCTCACCGATGATGGCGCAGTCTGGACGGATGGCCGAGGTTTTAGCGAAGTAGCTGGCACCGGCCATCGTCGTTTCTTCATCTGCGGTCGCCAGAATGTACAGCGGCTTGCTGAGCTTCTCGGTATCGATATCACGTAATGCATCGACGATAAACGCGAAAAAGCCTTTCATGTCAGCGGTGCCCAGTCCGTAGAGCCTGTTTTCGTGCTCGGTTAGGGTGAAGGGGTCGCGCGTCCAGCGTCCATCATCGAAAGGTACGGTATCGGTATGACCCGCCAACAGCAGGCCGCCAGCACCTTCACCAATGCTGGCCAGCATGTTGAATTTATTGCGAGTATTAGGTACCGGCTGAATCTCGACCTTGAAGCCCAAATCGCTGAACCAGCCCGCCAGCAAGTTGATTAGGGTTTCATTGCTCTGATCCAATGCGCTGTCGGTGGCACTGATCGAAGGCGTGGCGATTAACTCGCGGTATAGCTCAATAAAAGGAGGTAATTTCATCTTCACTGTTGACAGCCTTTGGTTAGGGTAATATAAATATTCATGCATTTTATGTGAATAAAAATACATTAAGCCGGTTCGTAAGGAAACCCCAAAAACACGCAGGTTTTGGTGTGAATGTAAAAGGGTCGAACAGGCTGAATTTCGCGGGCTTCTGGCGTAAAAAACGCAGTGAGCCCTCTATTTTTTAAAAGAAGGTGAACTGAGCCCATGTTGAATACGCTGATTGTTGGTGCCACCGGTTATGCGGGAGCGGAACTCGCGCTCTACCTAAATCGTCACCCACATATGAACATAACCGGTTTAACGGTTTCAGCGCAAAGTGCAGATGCAGGAAAGTTACTGTCCGACCTGCACCCGCAGCTGAAAGGCATCGTCGATCTGCCTGTTTTACCTTTGGAAAACGTCGCAGAAGCCGCGAAGGGCGTTGACGTTGTTTTTTTAGCCACGGCACATGAAGTCAGCCACGACCTGGCACCACAGTTCCTGGCGGCCGGTTGTATCGTGTTCGACCTCTCGGGTGCCTTCCGCGTTAAAGACCCGGCGTTTTATACTCAGTTCTACGGTTTTGAGCATCAACACCAGGACTGGCTCGACAAGGCTGTTTACGGTTTGGCCGAGTGGCAGGCAGACAAGCTGAAAGAAGCGCAGCTGATTGCCGTACCGGGTTGCTACCCGACGGCGGCCCAGCTGGCTATCAAACCCCTGTTAGAAAAAGACCTGCTTAATCAGGATCAGTGGCCGGTTATCAACGCGACCAGCGGCGTGAGCGGGGCAGGGCGTAAAGCTAGCCTGGGGACCAGCTTCTGCGAGGTCAGCCTGCACGCATACGGCGTATTCAATCACCGTCATCACCCGGAAATCTCTACCCATCTGGGGACGCCGGTCATCTTCACCCCGCATCTGGGAAGCTTCCCACGCGGTATTCTGGCCACCGTGACCTGCCGCCTGAAGCCAGGCGTGAGCGCTGAACAGGTTGCCGAGGCATTCCAGAGTGCCTATGCCAACAAACCGCTGGTGCGTCTGTACGAAAAAGGCATGCCGGCGCTGAAGAGCGTGGTGGGTCTGCCGTTCTGCGATATTGGCTACGCCGTTCAGGGTGAGCACGTCATTATTGTTGCGGCAGAAGATAACCTGCTGAAAGGGGCATCGGCGCAGGCGGTTCAGTGTCTGAACCTGCGCTTCGGTTTCCCGGAAACGACGTCACTGGTTTAAGTGATTGAACTGAATAACAATTCGTTAGTTGGCTAACGGATTGTTAATTTTATAAAACACCTTCTTTTGAGCGTTTCTTGATCGCCTCATGGATGGTAAATTAAAGAACAATTAACTCCCAACCAGGCAGCATCCTCAAATGTACAGGGAGAACGGGGCGTGAATATGAATCCATTGATCATCAAGTTAGGCGGCGTGTTACTGGACAACGAAGAAGCACTGGAGCGCCTGTTCTCCGCGTTGGTTGCCTACCGTCAGGAATATCAACGCCCGCTGGTGATAGTCCACGGCGGCGGTTATCTGGTCGATGACCTGATGAAGCGTCTCAACCTGCCGGTGGTCAAGAAGTCCGGTCTGCGCGTGACGCCGGCGGACCAGATTGACATCATCACCGGTGCACTGGCCGGTAGCGCCAACAAAACGCTGCTGTCCTGGGCGGTTAAAAATGACATTAACGCCGTGGGCCTGTCTCTGGCCGACGGGGGTTCCGTCAGCGTCACGCAGTTGAGCGAAGACCTTGGCTTTGTGGGTAAAGCCGAAGCCGGTTCTCCGAAACTGATTAACACCCTGACCGCTGCGGGTTACCTGCCCATCGTCAGCTCTATCGGCATCACTGCCGAGGGCGAACTGATGAACGTCAACGCCGACCAGGCTGCGACGGCGCTGGCAGCTACGCTGGGCGCAGACCTTATTCTGCTGTCCGACGTGAGCGGCATTCTCGACGGTAAAGGCCAGCGCGTGCCTGAAATGACCGCCGAAAGAGCGGAGCAGATGATTGAGCAGGGCATTATCACCGACGGCATGATTGTGAAAGTGCACGCGGCTCTCGACGCAGCGCGCACCTTAGGTCGCCCGGTCGATATTGCCAGCTGGCGTCATGCCGATCAGCTTCCGGCTCTGTTCAACGGCGAAGCCATCGGCACCCGTATTCTGGCGTAAGGCCGGGGGGCTCTGGCTCCAATGACCCAAGCCCTAAGAAATTTATAATGTAAAAGCGGTCGGTTATCTCACTGAAACCGACAGCGAAATCAGAAATTTAAGGAAATTATCATGGCAGTAACTAAAGGCATCAGCAAAATTGTTCTCGCTTACTCGGGCGGTCTGGATACTTCAGCGATCATTCCATGGCTGAAAGAAAACTACGGTAACTGCGAAGTGGTGGCATTCGTAGCCAACATCGGTCAGGACCAGGCAGACCTGGAAGGTATTGAGCAGAAAGCGCTGGATACTGGTGCGTCAGAATGCCACGTTGTCGATCTGCGTGAAGAGTTCATCAAAGACTACGTTTATCCCGTGCTGAAAAGCGGCGCGCTGTATGAAGGTACCTACCTGCTGGGCACCTCAATGGCACGTCCATTGATCGCTAAAGCACAGGTTGAGCTGGCGCTCAAAGTCGGTGCTGACGCGGTGTGTCACGGTGCGACCGGTAAAGGTAACGACCAGGTTCGTTTCGAAACGACCTACACCGCGCTGGCTCCACAGCTGAAAGTGGTGGCTCCATGGCGTGAGTGGGACCTGCGTTCCCGTGAAGCGCTGCTGGATTACCTGAAAGTGCGTAACATCAAGACCACTGCGTCTCTGGAAAAAATCTACAGCCGTGACGAAAACGCCTGGCACATCTCTACCGAAGGCGGCGTGCTGGAAAGCCCTTGGAATGCAGCGAACAAAGACTGCTGGGCATGGACCGTTGCACCTGAAGATGCACCGGACGAAGCCGAACTGGTGACCATCAAGGTTGAGAAAGGCGAAGTGGTTGGCGTGAATGGCCAGGAACTGAGCCCGTTCAAATGTCTGGAAGCGTTGAACGCGCTGGGCGTGAAACACGGCGTGGGCCGTATCGACATCGTTGAAAACCGTCTGGTAGGCATCAAATCTCGCGGTTGCTACGAAACCCCAGGCGGCACCATCATGATGGCTGCACTGCGTGGCGTTGAGCAGCTGGTTCTGGACCGCGACAGCTTCAAATGGCGTGAGCAGTTGGGTCAGGAAATGTCTTACGTCGTGTACGACGGCCGTTGGTTCGCGCCTCTGCGTGAGTCCATTCAGGCAGCCGCCGACTCTCTGGCGCAGGACGTTAACGGTGAAGTGGTTGTTAAGCTGTACAAGGGCACCGCAACCGCAATTCAGAAGAAATCAGCCAACAGCATGTACTCTGAAGAGTTCGCGACCTTCGGCGAAGATGAAGTGTATGACCACAGCCACGCGGGCGGCTTCATTCGTCTGTTCTCCCTGTCTTCACGTATCCGTGCGCTGAACGCAGCCAAGAAATAAGCGTTAGCAATAAGCGTTACATCAGGCGTGCGAGACACCTCGCATGCCTGAATCATCTCTTCAAATATCACTTCTTAAGCAAGTAAAGTCGGGAGCATTATCATGGCACTATGGGGCGGACGCTTTAGTCAGGCAGCAGATCAGCGTTTTAAAGAACTGAATGATTCACTGCGGTTTGACTATCGATTGGCTGAGCAGGATATCGTGGGCTCGGTAGCCTGGTCGAAAGCGCTGGTCACCGTAAATGTGCTGACCGCCGACGAACAGCAGCAGCTGGAAGGCGCGCTGAACGTGTTGCTGGAAGAAGTGCGTGCGAATCCTCGCGCTATTCTGGAGAGTGATGCAGAGGACATTCACAGCTGGGTTGAGCTGAAGCTTATCGACAAGGTCGGTAACCTCGGCAAGAAGCTGCACACTGGCCGTAGCCGTAACGATCAGGTCGCGACCGACATCAAGCTGTGGTGTAAAACGCAGGTTGTCGAGCTTCAGCTGGCCGTTAAGCAGTTGCAGCAGGCGCTGGTTGAAACCGCCGAAGCGAATCAGGATGCCGTGATGCCGGGTTATACTCACCTGCAGCGCGCCCAGCCGGTCACTTTTGCACACTGGTGTCTGGCCTACGTTGAAATGCTGGCCCGTGATGAAAGCCGTTTACAAGATACTCTGACCCGTCTCGACGTGAGCCCGTTGGGCAGCGGCGCGCTGGCAGGTACGGCTTACCCTATCGATCGCGAACAGCTGGCTGGCTGGTTGGGCTTTGCATCGGCAACCCGCAACAGTCTCGACAGCGTTTCCGACCGTGACCATATTCTCGAACTGCTGTCTAACGCCTCAATCAGCATGGTTCACCTGTCGCGTTTTGCCGAAGATCTGATTTTCTTCAACACCGGCGAAGCGGGCTTTGTTGACCTGTCTGACCGCGTAACCTCCGGCTCTTCACTGATGCCACAGAAGAAAAACCCGGACGCGCTGGAGCTTATCCGCGGTAAGTGTGGCCGTGTACAGGGCGCGTTGACCGGCATGATGATGACCCTGAAGGGTCTGCCGCTGGCGTACAACAAAGACATGCAGGAAGACAAAGAAGGGCTGTTTGACGCGCTCGACACCTGGATGGACTGCCTGCAAATGGCCGCGCTGGTGCTCGACGGTATTCAGGTTAAGCGTCCACGCTGCAAAGAAGCCGCCGAACAAGGTTATGCCAACTCAACCGAGCTTGCCGACTATCTGGTCGCCAAAGGCGTGCCTTTCCGTGAAGCGCACCACATTGTGGGTGAAGCCGTGGTTGAAGCCATTCGTCAGGGCAAAGCGCTTGAAGCCTTGCCGCTGGCCGATTTGCAAAAATTCAGCAGCATTATCGGTGATGACGTTTACCCGATTCTGGCGCTGCAGTCCTGCCTGGATAAGCGTAATGCCAAAGGCGGCGTCGCGCCTGAGCAGGTTGCGCTGGCAATCCGTGAAGCAAAAGCCCGTCTGGCCTGATAAAAGACCGACAAAAAAAAGCGGGCCACTCGGCCCGCAAATTGTTCATACACTACTTTCTTATTGTGTTGAGACTTTCCGTTTCTTTTCCGCCCATTTGACTATCAGGCTGCGAAGAACTGCTCTAGATCGTCGCTTCCCCCGATGTGGCGACCCCCGATAAAGACTTGCGGCACCGTTGCACGACCGCTGACTGCACGCAGGCTAACGGTGGTTGCGTCCTTACCTAATACAACTTCTTCATACTGAATGCCGCGCTCTTGCAGCATCTGTTTTGCTTTGGCACAGAACGGGCAGCCCGGTTTAGTAAAGACCGACACGGATTCCTGCACTTTATATTCAGGCGCCAGATATTTGAGCATGGTGTCTGCATCTGATACTTCAAACGGGTCGCCCGGCTTGTTTGGCTCAACGAACATCTTTTCGACCACGCCGTTGCGTACCAGCATGGAGTAGCGCCATGAGCGCGGGCCAAAGCCGAGGTCGGCTTTCTCGACCAGCATGTCCATTCCTTTAGTGAACTCGCCGTTACCGTCAGGAATGAAGGTAATGTTTTCTGCGTTCTGTTCTGCCTTCCAGGCATTCATGACAAAGGTATCGTTTACTGACACGCACAGAATGCTGTCAACCCCATGTTGTTTGAACACGCCGGCCAATTCGTTGTAGCGCGGCAGGTGGCTTGACGAGCAGGTGGGTGTAAACGCGCCAGGCAGTGAAAACACGATCACAGTTTTGTTTTTGAACAGATCATCGGTCGTGGTATCAATCCACTTATCGCCCTGACGAGTGTGGAACGTGACTTGTGGTACGTTTTTTCCTTCGCGGCTTGTAAACATCCATAACCTCTTAATTAATATTCAATAAAAAATCATTCTTCGGCGTTGCCGTTTCGATGTGGGACATTATTAACGATTCAGCTTGATAGATATAATCGTTGATTGCTATCTTATCTATCGCTAATGGCTATCGCCTTGGTGATTCGTGAAAGGGAGAAACTATGAACATCCGTGATTTGGAATATCTGGTCGCGCTGGCCGAATTTCGGCATTTTCGCCGCGCCGCCGATTCTTGCCACGTCAGTCAACCCACGCTGAGTGGCCAAATCCGTAAGCTTGAAGATGAGTTGGGCGTCATGCTGCTGGAAAGAACCAGCCGCAAGGTTTTATTCACTCAGGCCGGGTTATTGCTTGTCGATCAAGCACGTACCGTACTGCGTGAGGTGAAGGTACTGAAAGAGATGGCCAGCCAGCAGGGCGAGGCAATGTCCGGTCCGCTGCACATCGGGCTTATCCCGACGGTTGGGCCTTACCTGCTGCCACAAATTATCCCGACGCTGCATAAAACCTTCCCGAAACTGGAAATGTATCTGCACGAAGCTCAGACTCAGCAACTGTTGGCCCAGCTCGACAGCGGCAAGCTTGACTGTGCCATTCTGGCGCTGGTGAAAGAAAGCGAAGCCTTCATTGAGGTGCCATTGTTTGACGAGCCGATGAAGCTGGCAATTTATGACGATCACCCGTGGGCGGTACGCGACAAGGTAGCGATGGCCGACCTGTCTGGCGAAAAATTGCTGATGCTTGAGGATGGCCATTGTTTACGTGACCAGGCATTAGGTTTCTGTTTCCAGGCGGGGGCAGACGAAGACACGCATTTTCGCGCAACCAGTCTTGAGACCTTGCGAAACATGGTTGCCGCAGGCAGTGGAATTACTTTACTGCCGTCACTGGCGGTGCCGCAGGAGCGCAGCCGAGACGGCGTAACCTATCTGCTTTGCGACAAGCCGGAACCGAAGCGCACCATTGCTCTGGTGTATCGCCCCGGTTCCCCGTTGCGCGGTCGTTATGAACAGCTGGCCGAAGCCATCAAAACGCACATGCAAACCTACATGGATGCACTGGCGTTAAAAAAGCCGGTTTAAGCCGTTCAGTGCCGCAACGCGATAGGCTTCCGCCATCGTCGGATAGTTGAAGGTGGTATTAACGAAATACTCGATGGTATTTCCCGCCCCTTTCTGTTCCATGATAGCCTGACCGATGTGAATGATTTCAGCCGCGCGTTCACCAAAGCAGTGGATACCGAGAATTTGCTTGGTATCTCTGTGAAACAGCAGCTTGAGGCTCCCCACGTTCATACCGGCTATCTGCGCACGCGCCAGGTGTTTGAACTGGGCGCGGCCCACCTCGTAAGGCACTTTCATCGCGGTCAACTCCTGCTCGGTTTTACCCACGGAGCTAATCTCCGGAATGGTGTAGATCCCGGTAGGAATATTTTCGATGAGATGCACCTTGGCTTCGCCCTGGATCATCGCCTGTGCGGCAATGCGTCCCTGGTCATAAGCGGCAGACGCCAAGCTTGGATAACCGACCACGTCACCCACTGCGTAAATATGCGGCAAGGCGGTCTGGTACATGCTATTGACCTTTAACAGACCACGGCTGTCGGCTTCGAGACCAATTTTGTCCAGATTCAGCGAGTCGGTATTACCCGTACGTCCGTTGGCAAACAGCAGGGCATCGGCCTTCACTTTTTTGCCTGATTTCAGGTGCACGATAACGCCGTCATCAACGCCTTCAATTCTTTCAAATTCTTCATTGTGGCGAATCACCACGCCGTTGTTCCAGAAGTGATATGAAAGAGAGTCGGACATTTCCTGATCGAGGAACGCCAGCAGACGGTCGCGGGTATTAATCAGGTCAACTTTAACGTTTAGACCGCGGAAAATGGAGGCGTACTCACAGCCAATTACGCCCGCACCGTAGATAATCACGTGGCGCGGTTCATGCTCGAGGCCAAGGATCAGGTCGCTGTCGTAAATGCGTGGATGGGTAAAGTCGACGCCAGCCGGGCGATAAGGGCGAGAACCGCAGGCAATCACGATATGCTCGGCGCTCACAAAGTCCTGAGTTCCGTCGGCATAGGTGACCGAAATGGTGTTGGCATCAATAAAACTCGCGTCACCGGCAAAGAGTTTGCACTGGTTACGCTCGTAGAAGCCTTCACGCATGCGAGTCTGTTGATTAATAACGGAGTCGGCATGACGGAGAATCTGTGGAAACGTCGAGCTCATGGGGCGAGAACCGTCGCTGTACAGCGGATTCTGGTTGAATTCGATGATTCTGCTTACTGCATGACGTAGCGCTTTTGATGGAATAGTGCCCCAGTGTGTACAACCGCCACCGACGTTGTTATAGCGTTCGATAACGGCAACTCTGGCGCCTTGTTTAACCAGACCCATGGCAGCACCTTCACCGCCAGGGCCGGAGCCAATGATAATGGCATCGAAATGATAGTTCTGTGACATGGATTAGGAACCTATTTTTATACAAAATCACAACGTGAATGTAACATCATAGACCTATTTTCCCAACGACTGGTTATCTATTCGTGGGAATGCAGCAACATTCAGAAGAACTTTATGCTGAACTTAGTATAACGGTCGTTGCTGAAAAATTTGGTATAGTGAAATGAATTCAGGCGAATGGGTAAGTAGACACTATCGGATGAAGGTCATGGGCGTAAGAGCACAACAAAAAGAGCGTACTCGCCGCTCGCTGATTGAGGCGGCCTTTAGCCAACTGAGCGCTGAGCGCAGTTTCGCCAGTTTAAGCCTGCGTGAGGTTTCTCGCGAAGCGGGCATCGCACCCACGTCTTTTTATCGGCATTTTCGCGATGTAGACGAGCTGGGCCTGACGATGGTGGATGAAAGCGGCCTGATGCTACGCCAGCTCATGCGCCAGGCGCGCCAGCGTATCGCCAAAGGCGGCAGCGTGATCCGTACCTCCGTCTCTACCTTTATGGAATTTATCGGCAACAATCCCAACGCCTTCCGTTTGCTGTTACGTGAACGTTCGGGAACCTCCGCCGCCTTCCGTGCCGCAGTCGCGCGTGAAATTCAGCATTTCATCGCGGAACTTGCCGACTATTTGCAACTCGAAAACCATATGCCGCGCAGCTTCACTGAAGCGCAGGCCGAGGCTATGGTTATCATCGTGTTTAACGCCGGTGCAGAGGCGCTAGATGTCGACCTCGCCCAGCGTCGTCAGCTCGAAGAGCGGCTGGTACTCCAGCTGCGCATGATCTCCAAAGGGGCGTACTACTGGTATCGCCGCCAACAGGAGAGAACGGCTGACACATCAGTTAACGATGAGGTCATTCAAAACGATTGAAATTATGGCAAGGTAGTAGGCTAATAGATGCGAGCAGTCGAGGCTGCTACGGCTTACGTTGAAAAGGATAAAAGAGGATTAGAAGATGACAGAACAACCACGCCAGGATAATGGCACCCTGGTCTTGGCTCTGATTGCCGGATTATCGATTAACGGCTCCTTTAGTGCCTTATTCAGTTCCGTTGTGGCTTTTTCAATTTTCCCGATTATTGCGCTGGTTCTGGCCGTCTACTGTCTGCACGTTCGCTACCAGAAAAGCGAGATGCCCTTTGGTATTCCCAAGCTGGCCGCCGCGTGTTTCGTGCTGGGACTGCTGCTCTATAGCACCATCGTTCGCGCCGAATATCCGCAGCTAGGTTCAAACTTCCTGCCGTCGATTATCTGTGTGGTTCTGGTGTTCTGGATCGCCTACCGCCTGAAGAAACGTAAAGCAGTAAACAACGCGTAATCTGTACTAAATATAGAAAGGGCAGCCCTCGGGCTGCCCTTTTACGTTTTACGCGTCGATGCGTTCGAGTAACACGCCGCATTCCATGTGATGGGTATATGGGAATTGGTCAAACAGCGCCAGACGGCTTACGCGGTGAGTCTGTTGCAGCGTCTCAAGGTTGGCACACAGCGTCTCAGGATTGCAGGAGATATAAAGGATGCGGGAATAGCCCTGAACCAGCTTTACCGTATCGTCGTCCAGACCGCTGCGCGGCGGATCGACAAAAATGGTTTCACAGTCATAGCTTTTGAGATCGACACCCTCCAAACGACGGAACTCGCGAACGCCGTTCATCGCCTGGGTAAAATCTTCGGCGGCCATGCGGATAATCTGTACGTTATCAATATGATTGGCCGCGATATTAAACTGTGCGGCGGCCACCGATGGCTTGGCAATTTCAGTCGCCAGCACGCGATTGAAGTTACGGGCCAGCGCCAGAGAGAAGTTACCGTTGCCACAGTAGAGCTCGAGCAAATCACCCTTTGCACCTTCGGTGACTTCCAGCGCCCATTCCAGCATATGAATATTCATCGCGGCATTAGGCTGGGTGAAGCTGTTCTCAACCTGACGGTAAATCATTTCGCGGCCTGCGACCGGCAGAACCTCATCGACATAATCCTGATCCAGCATAATTTTAGTTTTCGCCGCGCGGCCAATCAGCTGAATGTCGAAGCCGTCTTGGCGCAGCTGGTCACGCAATGCGGTTGCCGCCGTCTGCCAGGCGTCGTCGAGCTTGCGGTGATACAGCAATGAGGCAATGATTTTGCCGCTGCGGGTCGACAGATAGTCAATCTGGAACAGCTTGTGACGCAGGGCTGGCTCGGCTTTCACCGCCTCGAGCAGGACCGGCATCAGGCGGTTGATAAGCTCGCTTGCGGCTGGGAATTGATCAACGCGGATGCGAGCCTTGGTCTGCTGGTCAAACATGATGTGGTAAAGGTCACCCTCGTCATGCCACACGCGGAACTCGGCGCGCATACGATAATGGCTGACTGGAGAACGGAAAACTTCAGCCGCCGGCGCATTAAATGGCGACATCAGCGCCGTGAGACGGGCGGTCTTTTCCGCCAGTTGGTCGTCATATTGTTCAATGGGCAGGTTTTCAGGCGTCATCTATTTTCTCGTCTTGCTGCTAATCAATGGGCGAACTTTGCGGAATGTGGTGCGTTTTGCCCGCTGATTGTAGGGAATGCCGTGGTGATGTCCAGTTTTGTCGTATTTAGTTTCTCTGAGCGCTGTGGAAGTCTAGATTTCCAAATAGGTTGATCGTAGGATTCATCTCAGGCCTCCATTGTTGAGTTAAAAGGGAATCCGGTGGGAATCCGGAGCTGTCGCGCAGCGGTATGGGGAAAGCACGGCGAACGCATTATTACTCTTTATCATCTAACAATAATGCAGACACTGTCCTTTATTAAGGATGGGAAGTTATCGCCCGGTGTTATTTCTAATAATTCTAATAGAAACAACAAATCCCAAGCCCGAAGACCTGCCTGAATTACGTCGCAATTTTCATAATCTTCGCGAAATAGGATTATGTTTTACTGCGGCATCCTTTATTGGGTTGGGATGCGCGTTTCTATGACAATTAAAAAACATGCGCTGCTGACGGTTCTTTCCGTCACGGCATTTTCTGGCTGGGCGCAAGATAGCACTTCACAAACAGACAATAACGACACAGTGGTCGTCACCGCTAATCGTTTCCCGCAGCCGGTTTCAACGGTGCTTGCGGCAACGACGATAGTGACAAGAGATCAAATAGACCGATGGCAGTCCAAGTCGCTGATTGACGTAATGCGGCGACTGCCGGGCGTGGATATTGCGCAAAATGGTGGGCTGGGACAGTCCAGCTCGATGTTTATTCGCGGAACTAACTCAAGCCACGTATTAATCCTGATCGACGGCATTCGTTTAAATCAGGCCGGAATAACCGGTTCCTCGGATTTAAGCCAAATTCCAATCTCTCTGGTACAGAAGATTGAATATATCCGTGGGCCCTCTTCGGCGGTTTATGGTTCAGACGCTATCGGCGGAGTGGTAAACATTATTACCACCCGCGATAAACTCGGCACGACCCTCAGCGCGGGAATCGGTTCTAACGGTTACCAGTCTTACGATGCCGCAACGCAACAAAAGCTGGGCGATGATACCGTCGGCACCTTTGCAGGGAATTACACTTATACCCGCGGCTATGATGTGGTGGCTAATTTGCCGGACAACTACGGCGACCCGCGCCAGCCCGATCGCGACGGCTTTATGAGCAAAACGCTCTACGGTTCATTGCTGCATAACTTTAATGACAACCTCAGCGGCTTTATTCGCGGCTATGGTTTCGACAACCGCACCGCCTATGACGGCGATTACAGTTATACCGCGCCTTATGATGCGTTGATCGATACTCAGCAGCTTTATAGTCAAACCTGGGATACCGGTCTGCGTTATAACCAAGGCATTTATGCCACGCAGCTGATTGGTAGCTATTCCCACACCAAGACCTACAACTATGACCCGCGCTACGGGATGTATAATGCCTCGGCGACGCTGGATGATATCGAGCAATACAACGTGCAGTGGGGCAACACCGTGCAGGCGTGGCACGGTACGATTAGCGGCGGTCTCGACTGGCAGAAGCAAACCACCACGCCGGGCACCGATTATCTGAGTGAAGGCTATGAACAGCGTAATACCGGCGTCTATGCCACCACGCAGCAGCTTTTCGGGCCGGTAACGGTCGAAGGTGCGCTGCGTAACGACGATAACTCGCAGTTTGGTCAGCACACTACCTGGCAGAGTAGTGCAGCCTACGAGTTTATCGACGGTTACCGCTTTATTGCCTCCTATGGTACTGCTTATAAGGCGCCGAATCTGGGGCAGGTTTACAGCGAGAACTATGGCAATATCAATCTGCGTCCTGAGCAGAGCAAGCAGTGGGAAGGTGCGTTCGAGGGGCTGACCGGTCCGGTCACCTGGCGGGTGGGGGGATACAAGAATGAAATCACCAACCTGATTGATAGCGATCCGGTGACCTACCGCTATTACAACATCGGCGAAGCCAAGATTAAAGGCGTTGAGGCGACGGCATCCTTCGATACAGGGCCGTTGAGTCATCAGCTGTCTTATGACTATGTCGATGCGCGAGATGCACAGACTAACGAGCCGTTGCTGCGCCGTGCTAAACAGCAGGTGAAATACGAGCTGGACTGGCAGATTGAGCAGATTGATTGGGCTGTCACCTACCATTATCTCGGTGAGCGTTATGACGAGGACTATAATAGTGGCAATACCGTCAAGCTGGGAGGTGTAAGCCTGTGGGACGTCGCCGCTTCTTATCCTGTTACGTCCCATCTGACCGTTCGTGCTAGAATTGCCAACCTCTTTAATCAAGATTATGAGACGGTTTATGGCTACGCGACACCAGGACGTGAATATTTCCTCTCTGGAAGCTATACCTTCTGATAACGCCATAGTACCGGCTCGCCCGACGGCGCTGGTGTTTGACTCTGGCGTCGGCGGGTTATCGGTTTATCATGAGGTCCGGCAGCTCTTGCCGGACCTGCACTATATATACGCTTTCGATAATGTGGCATTTCCCTACGGTGAAAAGTCAGAAGCGTTTATCGTCGAGCGCGTGGTCGAAATAGTGAGTGCTGTCGCCGAGCGCCATCCTCTTTCTATTATTATCATCGCCTGCAATACCGCGAGCACTGTTTCACTTCCTGCGCTGCGTGCAAAGTTCAACTGTCCTGTCGTGGGCGTGGTACCTGCCATCAAACCTGCCGCCAAACTGACGCGTAATGGTATCGTCGGACTTCTGGCGACGCGTGCTACGGTTCAGCGTCCTTATACTCATGACCTGATTGCCCGTTTTGCGACTGACTGCAAGATTCTGATGCTGGGTTCTGCCGAGCTGGTGGAGTTGGCCGAAGCAAAGCTGCACGGTGAAGAAGTTTCTCTCCCTCTATTAAAGAAAATCCTGCAACCCTGGCTGAAATTGCGTGAACCACCCGACACCGTGGTATTGGGATGTACCCATTTCCCGCTGCTGAGTAACGAGTTGGCACAGGTTTTACCTGATGGAACGCGAATGATTGACTCAGGACTGGCCATTGCACGTCGTGCACACTGGTTAATTGAGACCGCTTTTACTTCAATACCAGCGAAAAAAGACGGAATCGAAATAGAAAGCATCGCCTACTGTATGAAGCTTGATGAACCGGCTTCTGGGTTGCTGCCTGTTTTGCAGTCATATGGCTTTAAAAGTATCCTGGAATTGACGCTTTAAACGCCTTTTGATTAAACATTCGGCGGTCGGAAAGGTTTTTTAAAAATAGGGGTTGCGGCCTTTCAGAAACTCCCTATAATGCGCCTCCACTGACCGGGAACAACGACTCCTCTAACGAGAACCAAGTCGCCGGGTCGGGAAGAGAAAAAGAAAGATTCGAAAGAAAAACTCTTGACTCTTCAGCGGGAAAGCGTAATATGCACCTCCCGCGCCGCATAAGATTCATTGCGAACAGCGGCACTGCTCTTTAACAATTTATCAGACAATCTGTGTGGGCACTCACAAGGCGATATCAGCCACCTCGGTGGCAAAAAATATCAAGTCTTAGAGTGACCAAGCAGTAATTCATTATGAATGATGTGAAGTAACTTTGAGCATCGCTGCACTTGTTGCAGCAAATCGAACTTTTAATTGAAGAGTTTGATCAT